>Ga0164296_1001954_pt1 | contig 21109 bp, 18 predicted proteins | sample GEODES057metaG_FD_113533 | JGI IMG/M metagenome (GOLD analysis project Ga0164296, IMG submission 113533) | Dystrophic lake water microbial communities from Trout Bog Lake, Wisconsin, USA - GEODES057 metaG | ecosystem: Environmental > Aquatic > Freshwater > Lake | place: USA: Trout Bog Lake...
CCATATGATCTTTGGAGATATCGAATTCATCTTTTTGAAGTGTATTTCGAAAAACTCTTCCATATGGCATTGGTAAATGACTATGTAATAATTTTGTAGATCCAACCGATACATCTTTGGGTGACATTTCCTTTCCATTTTCTCGAACTAGAGAATGATCATCCGTTACATCAACTAATCCTGTGTTGGTTAACACTCTCAACATTTTTTTATGGGATGCAAGACGATGTCGTATGACTCTATAAAGTCGTGTCCAACCTTTTTCTGTCCATGTTTGAATATCGTAAAGTAATTCACAAACCTCTTTTTCTTGTTTTCCTTTTTCCATACACATTTTCCATTTTCCTTCCCCGTATTTTTCAGCGATTTCTTCAATCGTGCAAATATCGAAAACACCTTTTACTAAAACATAAACGGGTGTATAATTGGCAACACTATCTCCATAAACATATTCCGCTTTACATTTGACGGGTCCATGAGATACAGTTTCATATAAATGATCGCCATAGACTTCTTCAATAATTCGTTTCGCATAAATAATCATCATACGCCCCGTTGCAGTAGTTGATGCAGCAACATCTTTTTCATAAAAAGTGGAAGTTCGGGCTCCACATTGACCATATAAGGAGTTTGCAGTTACTTTATACCCAAGTTGTCGTTTATCTAAAATATTTTGCATAAATGGATCTTTTTCACCTTTAATCATATTACGAGTATCTTTACGCGCTTTTAATAATTCTTCTAAAATGGAGGGCATAATTCCTTTTTTATTATCAGGAAATTGTGCCCAACGACAAATCATTTTTCCACATTTGGTTTTTTCTGCACGCGAAGTCGGTGTTTTACGAATATATCGAAAAGTGTCGAATTCCAAATCAATATAATCGTATCCTGGTAAATTGTCATAGATAAATTTTCCATCTTTATCTTTTTCCCCCGTTTCATTGATTAAAACACCATTTAAATCATATTCTTTTGTCCATACTTTACTATCATGTGATAAATTTTGACTAATCATAGAAGATGGATACAGAGAAGAATAATCAACACAGGCAACTGGATTATCCATATACATAGAACATTTTGGTGGAAGGACAATGGCTCCTTCATAACCATCACCACTACCTGATTTATCTAAATCTGGCATTAATGTATCTTTTTCTCTACATTTTTTTGCAACATAACTTGTCAATTTGATTCCTTGTCCTCGAAAAATCAGGAAACTAATTGGAACACTGCATATTCTGGACATTTCTATGTATCCAGTAATCACATCGATTTTATTCATGAGATGATGAACCAAGTTACAATCTTGAATACAATATTTTGCTACAACTGCTCTATCCGCCGAACTTCCCGCAGCAAGTCGGAAAATATCTTGTGGTGTAACATCATCTTTTGCAGTTCCCCATTTGATTGATTTTGTAGAATCAAATTCTTCATGACCTTCAATAATAATAACATTATAAGTATTTGTCACTTCTTTTCCTTTATACATTTCTACAACACTACGATTCTTTTCAATATGAAGAACTTTAAATTTCTTTCCATTTTTATAATAGTCCGCGGTAAATCCTGTTAACTCAATATGAATAAAATCTCCTACATGTAATCCTGTTAAATTTTGACTATATAGTTCAGTAACATGACCATATTTTGTATCATATGCACAGACCACTTTTTTAATATCATCACTAATATATTGACTTGCTACATCATCTAATTTATAAGAGGAAAGATTGAAATCTCGACGAAAATAAGCATACATGTCAATTTGCAATCTTCCAGTCATTTTGAAAAAGCTTAAATCATATTCACCACTCGCAATTTTTAATTTTGTATTTTCGATTTTCAATATTTCTTTAGAAGAATCTTTATTTTTGACATATTTTCCACAAAATTCGCCGACTTTTCGAGATAATAAGAGAAATTCTTTTTCACAATGATTTTCTTCTGCTCGACGAAACATGAATTCATAATCAAAACCAAATATATTATATCCAATAATAATATCTGGATTTTCTTGTTGTATTAACTCTGTCCATTTTAATAATAAGTCTGTTTCATCATCCACTGATTCAATGACAGCACCTTCTACTGGATCGCACGATCCTAATACAATACAATGATTCAAATATGTTTCTGGTTCCCCATATCGCATAAATGTAGAACCGATAAAAGTGACTTTATCACCTTCTAATCTTGGAAATAATCTTGTTAATATATTATTTGTAATTTGAATTTTATCATCACGATCATATTCCGATTCGAACAATACATCAATAATCGTTGCTTTTTTATGAATGGCCAATGATTTTGATTTTTTTTTCGAAGTAAAATAGGAAGATTCTTCTTGTGGTGGTTGTTCTTCTTCTACGACATCATTCGTCGTTGTTTCTGTAGAAGTAACCGTTTCTTTGATTTGTTCAAACATTTCATCAATAGTGAATAAATAGGAATTATCTTCTTCTTTGTTTGCTTTTTTGGCTTGTTCTAATGATTGTTCATTCAATATTTTTATAATGGCGGACAATTTTTCTTTCGAAGGCATGGTTTTAGGATACACCAGATCGACTTCATCAAATGTGCCATATCCAAAAGCTGTAAAAATAATTTTCTGTAAAAGTTGTTTGGCGGATACTGCATCAATAAAACCGGATTGTTTTATAAATATATCTACAATATTGGTTGCTAGTCGTTTATAGGTTTTAACTGGTAATGGAAAATCACCGTGACTACTACTGGCTTCAATATCAAAACTACATATTTTATAAGGGACTAAAGTTTCTTTTTCTGGTAATGGTTTTAAATGTATGGAGCTACATATAAATTCATAGTTGCAAGTAGTTGTTTTATGGATTGGTTCTTTTACACGGTTCATTGGAATTGAAATCCATCCAGATGGACTGACATTTTGAATATGAAAATATCTTAAAAGGGTTGGAATATTACTTTCATATAATTCGAGGAAAACGCCATGAAATGAAAAGGGTATTCGTTTTCTTATAGTTTCTGAATTTTCCGGATCTTTATTATATTCATACCATAAATTTTTGACTCGATTCATGACGGTTGTGTTTTTAAAAACAAATTTTACAAATTGATCTTTTTTTCCTGCAGTAAATCCGTATAATTTTTGATATTCAACTAATTTTACTTGTAAAATAGATTCGCTATATTTTTTTTCGATCTTTGATAAAATATGTTGTAATAAAGCATTCGCATTGTATTGTGTCCAATCGATACCTACTTTTACATAGAAGAATGGTTGAAAATCTTCCATATAAATACAACAAGTTTCCCCTTTTTCATTTAATCCAAACATTTGAATGATAAATTTGAAATCATCTTTTTTTACTGTTTTCTTTGTTTTTTCATCATCGACGGAAGAATCATCCGACCCAGATTCTATTTTTTTGGATGATTCATCATAGGTATGAAAATCAATCAAACGAAATTGTTTCCATATAGTTGGTTTTTGTTTTTTAATTGTTTGTATTGTCTCTTTTGACATTTTGATTGATTCTTTTATTGTGAAATGTTATTTTATCTTTATTTCATTAAAACAACATTCAATTTTTTCTTGATTTTCTTGATTTTTTTCCCATTTTTTTTGATTTTCTGCCACCCATTTTTCTCGATTTTCTGCCACCCATTTTTCTCGATTTTCTGCCCCCCATTTTTACAGAAGAAATCAACCATTGTTTCATTTGTTCCGCACTTCGTTCACCGTCATACATATGTAATTTTTTATCAGATACTTTAAATATGGTTGGATATCCATTTTCTGATAATTTATCACCACCTGCAATTTGATCATTGATTTTTTTCATTTTTTCTTCTTTTATAGCTGAATCTTCACCAGCTTCAATTTCAACCATTTTTTCAAGATCCCTGGTCTCCATACCACCTTTCATTTTATTCCATTCAGGCATAAGGGCTTGACAATGACCACACCAATCTGCATGAATTAATCCAAATATAGTTGACATATAGTATATATACTCCTTTATATATACTAAATATATTTTTGTGTTTTACTAATTTTTTATCGCTGAATATATTATACAGAATGAATAAAGCTAAAATTATATTTCAACTATTTTTAATTATTGTATTTTTAGCTGGAATCTATGTGATTGCTACTTTTCCAATATTTCGTAAAGAAGCTTTAACAAATCGAAAAGATAGATTACAAGATGAAGAAAACATGGATTGTCCAAATTTATTAGTAAAAAAAGGGAATGTATTGATGTTATACAATACAGATGCAGCTATTGTTGATGGCGTCAATCCTTTACCATTTTATAATTTAGATGAATATATTAACTATTTAGAAATTCAACGAAAGAAAGGATTACGATGCCCTGTTCTTTATTTACAACAAGAAAATGACGCACAAGGAAATGACATTTATCGTGTTCGTCCAAGTCCTTTTCAATTAGAAGGCGGAACGGCAACCGCTGTGTCTTCATCCACAATTTATAAAGAAAATAGTCAAGGTGTTCCTGTCCCGGTCATTGATGCAAATCGTGAAAATCCGCCATATAATGCGAATAATTATGCGGGTTTTGATCCAATAGGATTACATGTAGGAACTTATAGTGAATTGGACAAAATTCATGATTCAACAAAACAAACATTACAAAGTGATAATCCAATGGATCCGAATTGGGGGGGTGTTCGATTTACACAATTAGCGATCGAATCACAAAAATATGATGATAATAATGTGAGAAAACCAGTATTATTTCAACCAAGAGGTTTTTATGATCCAACCGTTCAAAATGGAATTCCACAACCAAAAGATTTAATTTAGTTGGTCAATGAAGTGAATTGTGTGATGTTGGTTTTTTCTGGAAGAGTTGTTGTATTATTGGATATGTCCAGTATAACTTTTTCAGGAGAAACATAAGTGTAAGTATAAGAATCTAATAAAAAAGATTTTGTTTGTTCAATTCCATCTTCCATTTTGCAAAATCTTTTATCTTTTATAGTTGAATATATTTTTTCTAAATATTTTCACCGCACGAAACCGATGATAATAAATATTTGCGAATATTTTCAATCGAAGTTTTATTAATTTTTCTTATTTTTCCATTGTTTTCATAAGTAATGTTCTCTAAACTCGAAGGATCTGTTTCAATTTCTTTGATGAAATTTGGAAATGTCGAAAATTTTTTCATGATGGCAATCGCGGTCACTGAACTTATGCCTGGAATTTGACATAAAATAATTTCTCCAATATTTTCAGGTGTAATATTCTCCTTTTTCACTTTCTTCACAACCGAACAATAGTTTGCAGTTGTTACGCCAGTAATTTCATTTCGAATGATCTCTTGTCCTGATCCTGATATTTCATTCAAGGATGCATCGACGATTTCGTTATTGTTGGAATGAAAAGAGGGAGACAAATAGTAGGGGAATATACCTTTTAAAAAATTCTTTTCTATTTTTTCAGCCATCCAAATTATATGTTCTGCTGTTTCGATCACATGATTTGTTCGAATCACACTGAATCCTTTAAAAAAATGTAAAGAAGTGAATGCAGAATAGAAAATTTTTTTTTCTATAGGTGTTCTTAAAGTAGAAAGAGAACCTTCTATGATATAAAGAACAGAATGAGGTGGAAAACCACTGGAATGTAATAATCGATACGATTGTTCTTCATATCGACCATCTTTAATGCTTGCTAATAAATCCGCGATTGTTTTTCGTTCAATGATTAAAACATCTTTTCCTTCATCTGTTTTCAAATAAATATCGCCTAATGGGAGAACTTCTTTTACCAATTGAATATAAGTTACATTGGAATTTACAATACTAATGCATTTATCATATAAATCTCTTTCTCGTTCATCAATAATCACTCGCATGATAATAATATAGTATCTATAGAATCTAAATACTATATTATTTTTCTTTTTTATATATCTTTCTTCCTTTCCTTAATGACCTGCGTTAGGTATATGGAATTTATTATAGTTTGCAGAATATAATGTTCCAATTGGACGAGATTCTCTAACAAAAGGGAATAATGTTTTTTGGTAACATGATAATTTTGCACAATGACCATGAACTGGATCAGTGTTATCTAAAGCAATAGATACTCCATATGATCTTCCGACCATTTGTGGAAAACCTGCTTTTTTAGAACCCCCTCCTTGTCTTTGATCGGTAATTGCGTTACTATTCATTTGATGACGACTTGAACTACTAAATGGATTTCCTTGAGGCATAGTATATATATATTTACTAAACATATTTTTTTAAGGACAAAGAATAATAATAAAAAATAAAATTGAAAATAAAAAGAATATAAAAACAAGAATCTATTGTATAGTAGATTGCATAGTTAAATTCATTTTATTTAAACCGAGAAATAACATGAATATTGACGACGATATTCGCGTAGAAAAAAATCAATTTGGCGTAGAAACATATATTTTTGATCCATATAATCCCCTAAATAAATCGATTTCAAAAGAAGAAGTGGAAGAAATTTTACGAGCATATGGTATTCATCAACCGATTCAGAATTGGGTTTTATTTAAACGAGCATTTATCCATCGTTCCTATATAAAAAGACCAAATATTGAGAATGAACAGAACAATATAATTATTGTTCCTAAACCAGACGATTGTTTACCACTATATACAAAATCAAATGAAAGATTAGAATTTGTAGGTGATGGTGTATTAGAATGTATTACTAAATATTATTTGTATCGTCGTTTTCCAAAAGAAAATGAAGGATTTATGACGGAGAAAAAAATAGCATTAGTAAAAAATGAATCGATTGGAAAAATGGCTTATGATATGGGTTTACATAAATGGTTTATATTGTCCAAACATGCAGAGCTAAAACAAACTAGGACAAATTTAAAAAAATTGGGTTGTTTATTTGAAGCATTTATAGGTGCCATGTTTTTAGATTTTAATAAAATATCGGTGATGGATGAAGATGGTTGGTTTAAAAATGTCTTTGTTACTGGTCCGGGATTTCAAATGGTGCAAATATTTGTGGAAAATGTTTTTGAAAAACATGTGGATTGGATAAGTTTAATTAAAAATGATGATAATTATAAAAATATTTTACAAGTGAAAATACAAAAAGAATTCAAAGTTACACCACATTATATGGAAGTGAAAGAACATAATGTAGAGGAAGGTTATCATATGGGTGTTTATTTATGTTTAGGTCAACCAGTTCATACAATGAATCATAGTAAATCGATTCCTATAACAAAATTTCAATCTTATTTAGATATTCATCAATACATGTCAATGAATAATAAAATTTTTGTATTTTTAGGTGAAGGTATTCATAAAATTAAAAAAAAGGCGGAACAAATTGCATGTGACCAAGCAATACAACATTTGAATGGATTTTAAACCATTGAGTATAATCTATCGGTTTTGTAGAATAATAATTTTGGATTATTATTCTATTTTTTTATCACAAGATGAAATCATATCATGGAGTATAAAAATATGGTTGAATAAATTCATACATGTAACGAATAGGTGTATAATATACTGGAACTAGTTGATTATTTTCATCAATATAATAGTAAATATAGTCATAATAACCGTAATATAATGGGTTACCGACGGATGCCCCTCCTCCACCTCCATAATAACCATGTCCTCCGATTCCATGTCCTCTGCCACCATGACCTCCACTTCCGCCACTGTGACCTCCTCCTCCGCCTCCGCCATGAGCTTCTAGAAAATTTTCAGATTGTTTTCGAATCGGTGTAAAAAAGAAGAAAAGAATAAAGACTATGAAAAATAAAAATAACAACGCTCTATTCATTATTATAATAAGCTAAGATTTTTATTCATAAATAAAAGTTCGAATTGAGACAGACAATTCTTCCAGTGTTAAACGCAATCACATAGATTTTCCTAAAAACAAATGCAAGAATAATACTTACATGTAAATTATACGCTTGGTTTTGATGCTAATAGAGGCGATGAAATAAGCCGGATTCGTTCATCGATGGAGGTCGTCGTCGTATAAACATCATATAAAGAAATCGCTGGACTTTCAATTAAAAATTCATTGGGTATTTGGAACGATGGATGATGGATGGAAATTTTCTGAACCGTTTTATAAAAAATATTTAAAATATAATCAAATAAGGAAGATTTTTCTTCAACCATTTTTTTCGAATGATTGACGGGTATACGACAAATACCTAATATTTCATCCATATTCGCACCATTATCGATACATTGTTTGATTGGATAATTGATAAAAAGTCCACCATCAACAAAACATTTGCCATCTTTTATAATTGGTTGAAAAAGAATAGGTAAAGAACAAGAACAATAGACAGCTTCTATTAATTTCCATGTAGGATGTGTTTTATGTGAAATATCAATCAATTCGAATGCGTTAATATCAACTGTATAAAAATGCAATTCAATACCATTTAATTCATAAAATTCTTGCATAGTAATATCAATCGAAATATCTTTTCCTTTGAATAATGGTAAAAAAGTTTCTTCTATTACTTTTATATTGAAAATACCTTTGGTTTGAAAAGTAAAAAGAATTGTTTGCATGTTGAATTTATAGACATTTTGCCATGGGCGTTTAATAATATAATCATCAATCGTATCCCAATCATATTTTAGAGCTAGAAATACAGCCACCATAGATCCAACAGATGTTCCATAAATGGATTCAATATGATCTATATTCCAAAGACCTTCTTTGTGTTTGTCTCTTAATATACCATAAAAGGATAATCCTGTAACTCCGCCACCCGACATGACAATATGTTTAATTATCGGTTTTTTTTCGGAGATTTCCGTTTTTTCTTTTTCTGTTTCTTCTGTTTCTTCTGTTTCTTCTGTTTCTTCTGTTTCTTCTGTTTCTTCTGTTTCTTCTGTTTCTTCTGTTTCTTCTGTTTCTTCCATTTTTTATCAAAGATATAGATTCATCAGATAAAAATTTTATGTTTTTTTTCGATTTATAATATATAATATAGGATATAGGATATAGAATGGCCTTTTTATATGTCAATGACGAAGAAAGTACAAGAAAAATTAATATAGATGAATTGTATGAAAAAAGACAACAAAGAGAATTAAAACAATTAACCATATTTAATAAATTATTAAATCGAATTCATAAACGAATCCAATTTACCGGACGAAATAAAGTAAATGATAAACACATCTGGTTTTCCGTCCCTGAATATATATTTGGAGAACAATTATATGACAAGGGTGATTGTATAGGATATTTAGTCGCAAAATTAGAAGACAATGGATTTCATGTAAGATATTTACATCCAAATACGCTATTTATATCATGGATGAATTGGGTTCCTTCTTATGTGAGAAATGAAGTAAAGAAAAAAACGGGCATGGTGATTGATGAAAAAGGGAATGTCATATCGAAAAAAGAGGATCAATTACCGGAAGACGATATAAATGTCGGACTTTTTCATAATCCGAACGCAAATAACGGTCAACAGAAAGATCATCAAAATAAAGAGCAAAAACAATATACACCGATTGATAAATACAAACCTATTGGAAATTTAGTTTATAATCAAGACATGTTTGAAAAATTAGAAAAAAAAGTGAATTTTCAGAGATAACTCGGAAAAAATTGAACAGGAAACATTGAAAAAAATAGGAATCATATAGTTGAAATAAATATAAATGACAGAAAATTCAGATGGAGTATACGGACCTATTCTCCGAATACGAGTTCAAAAATCGAAAAAAAATTCTAATCTACCTTCAATGATAAAATATGAAATAGATTCTTCTTCGAAAAAAAATACGAAAACAAAAAAGAAAAAGACAAATTTATCATCGACATCGAAAGCAAAACTTTGGGAAATCTTTGACACCGATAAAAAAGATTTAGAAACAGTAAAACAATCATCCGAAATGGAATGTTTATATGATGCCAAAACACAAAATGAACAATGTAAATTGTGTGATTCACCTTTACTTGTCATGGATGATGGATTTCCAACATGTACCAATCGTTCGTGTTGTCTTATCTATAAAGATGTTCTAGATTATTCACCAGAATGGCGATTTTATGGTGCCGACGATAAAAATGCATCTGATCCGACTCGATGTGGTAATCCAATCAATCCATTATTAATTGAATCTTCTTTTGGATGTAAAGTATTATGTAGTACAAAATCATCCTATGAAATGAAAAAAATACGAAAATGGACAGAATGGCAATCTATGCCGCATAAAGAAAAATCATTGTATGACGAATTTCAATTTATTACGACGATGGCTCAAAATGCGGGTGTTCCTCGTATATTTATAGATAATGCAATGGTGATTCATAAGGATATTTCTGAACAAAAAATGTTTCGTGGAATGAACCGTGATGGAATTAAAGCGGCGTCGATTTATATTTCTTGTAGATTAAATGGTTGTCCGAGAACAGCACATGAAATTGCTGAAATATTTAAATTGGATAAAACAAGTGCTACCAATGGATGTTCTATGGCTGTCAATATATTACATAATATAGAACGAAATGTAGATATATCACAACAAACAGATTTATGTGTAACATTACCTAGTTCCTTTATAGAAAGATATTGTAGTAAATTGAATTTAAATTCAGAATTAACACTTGTATGTAAATTTGTGGCAAATAAAGTCGAAAAAAATAATATTATCACGGATAATATACCACATGCTATTGCTTCTGGTGTTATTTATTTTGTAGCAAGTAATTGTAATGTGAATATAAGTAAGTTAGATATTAAAAATATATGTGGTGTAAGTGAAGTGACAATAAATAAATGTTTTAAGAAATTAGATGCAATTCGCGAGAATTTGATTCCACAATGTATTTTAGATAAATATGCGGATTAGGGGAATGTCTTTTAGGAATTCTTTTTTTTGTTATTCTTGCGAAAATATTATTCTATCTATTTCTATAGAATAATATGTCTTCTTTTGATAATAATATACCAACATACCCTTCTTCTCAAGACCTTGTCGAAAACCCTTCTCAAGAGGTCTCTCAAGACCTTTCTCAAGATGTCTCTCAAGACCTTTCTCAAGACCCTTCTCAAGAGGTCTCTCAAGAGGTTTCTCAAGACCTTTCTCAAGAGGTCTCTCAAGAGGTCTCTCAAGACCTTTCTCAAGAGGTTTCTCAAGATGTCTCTCAAGACCTTTCTCAAGATGTCTCTCAAGACCTTTCTCAAGAGGTCTCTCAAGACCCTTCTCAAGAGGTCTCTCAAGAGGTCTCTCAAGAGGTCTCTCAAGAGGTTTCTCAAGATGTCTCTCAAGAACCCCCTTCTCATGAGGTTTCTCAAGATGTCTCTCAAGAACCCCCTTCTCATGAATGTCATTGTAATCATGAAAAAGGTGATTTATGTCCAGGCGCACCGAAACCACAATTACCACCATCACCGCCACCAAAATTAATATTTATTGTTCCATACCGTGATCGTGAACAACAACAAAAATTTTTTGATCAACACATGAAAATCATATTAGAAGATATGCAACCAAACGATTATAAAATATACTATATTCACCAATGTGATAAGAGAGAATTTAATCGAGGTGCAATGAAAAATATAGGTTTTTTAACCATGAAAGAAAAATATCCAAATGATTATAAAAATATCACATTTGTTTTTAATGATGTAGATACAATGCCATATAGTAAGAACTTTTTAAATTATGAAACAACCGAAAATAATGTGAAACATTTTTATGGATTCACTTACGCATTAGGTGGAATTGTATCGATAAAAGGTTCTGATTTTGAAAAAGTGTCTGGTTTTCCAAATTTTTGGGCATGGGGGTATGAAGATAATTTATTACAAAAAAGAGTTTTACATGCAAATATAACTATTGATAGAAGCCAATTTTATCCAATTATGGATAAAAATATATTTCAAATGAAAGACGGATTAACCAGATTGGTTAATCGTGGCGAATTTGATCGATTTATCAATAATACTTCCGAAGGATTTGAATCCATCAAATCCTTAGAATATGAAATAGATGAAACAACGAGGTTTATTCATGTACATAATTTTTATACAGGTATAAATGTAAATTCACAACAAAATCAAATACATGATCTGAGAACAGGTAGTCGTCCATTTCAATTAAATACCATGCCATTTGCATCACAAAAAAGAGGGCGTGCAAAAATGACTATGGGTATGGGTATAAGTTATCGTCAAAATCCATAACATTCAATAATTTTATAAGTTGCTCCAATCTCTTCATTTGTTTCCCATATTCCCGAAATTTTCACAATATACTGTGGTGTTTTATCACGAAATTGTTTTGTTCCATAATCATTGTAGTCTTTATAAATTTTTAAATTACCTGAATACAATTGTTTCGTCAATAAACAAGAAGTTTTTTTTGTAATTTGATTCATTTGTTTATAATATTCAATAATACGATATTCTATTTTCGATAATTCTTGCACAAATAAATTGTTGACAGGACTCGATGGATAAAATTTGATTATATTTCGATTATTTATTCTTTCAATTGTTTGAATATCAATTGGTAAATAAAAATAAATACCATTCAAGGTAACGAATTCATTGGAATAAATTATTTTTGTAAAAGTCCCATCCATAATAATATTTTGTTTGGGATCTAAGAAAAATATGTTGGATAGTTGGAAATTTATAATGTCAAAAACAATATTCATTTTATAGGATAATGAATATTGTTGTATAATGTTTATTTCATTTTTTCACTATAATTATTTGGAAGTGTTTGAACTATTCGCTGCAGCAGCGGAAGTTAAACTACTAATCGAAACCTCCATGTTATTTATTTTATTTTCAATAGCTGCAATTTGTGTTTGTAAATTTAATATTGTATTATCATAAGATGATGTTGTTTTTGTAGAGATTGTATTTCCGCTAACACTAGGATTGCCTGAATTTTCTGCATTATTCATACTATCTAAACCTTCTCTATATTTCATAAAAAAGTGAAAAACAATTAATATGCTAAAAAACGCCAATAATACAAATAATAATAATTTGGAAATATTTACGGGAAATTTCATGTATATATAATATATATATAATATATATATAATATAAATATAGAATATAAAAATGTATTCAATGGCAATCATTCAATGGAAAGGAAAAACATTTAACCAAATTACATCTTTACTACAAAAAAATAGTCCAGTTGTTCCAACTCATGTAACACATAATCTGTTTACACCGAACCCATTAAAAATATATAGAAGAGAAATTGTCACTGCACAATCACATCCATGTTCTTCTCGTGTTTCTAGTTCTATTGATGAATTTGATAGACCAAATGGAAGTCTAGTCAATTCTTCTTGCAAAAATGGTTTAGTAAACACTTTAGACTTTGGATTAACAAATAATACAACGGAATTACCAGGAATATGTAAAAATCCAATTGTATCACCAGTAGTAAATGCATTAAAAAGAGTCAGAAGTGCAGGAATGATAAAAAAACAATATGATATATCGAAAAATAACGATACTTATTGCACTTCTACCAATCAATATTTAGTTGCTCGTAACCGTAGTTTTCAACAAAACCAATACAATTATATTCGTCAAGGGAATTCGCAAGTAAAACCAGGAGACGGTTTATCGTCACAAAATTTATATTCTGCACAAGGTATTAATCATTGTCGTAAATATCAAATCACAACCGATGTTAGTTTTCAATATCAATGGATAGATTCAAACTATTATACTGTCAATATTTCTGCGGGTTATTACAATTTCGACGATATCAATCAAAAATTTCAAGATACCATGATACAAAATTATCATTTTTTTGTCAATAAATCCAATAATTCTCGTGTATTTTTATTATCCATGACATATAATAATAGTTATCAAAAAATCGAATTCCATGTTGTCGCTGCAAATAATACTATTTTTAATACTTCCAATTATCAATTACCTTTAGACCCTTATGGAAATACAATTACTACTTGGACAACACCATCAAGCACCGTAGTTCCTGGATTTAAAATATTTGCCAACGCATTTCAAAGTGCAATTGGTTTTACTGCTGGAAATTATCCAACAATTGCAATTGGTGCTGGTTCACAAACACCACTTACAAATCAAGTGTTTTTATCTACTTATACACCTGGTGTGCAACCATTGTATGTTCCAGTTTATTATAAACCAAGTAATCCTCAATTTGCAGAACAAGGAGGAGTATCTTCTAGTTCATTGATTGCAAGAGTCAAATACAATACCATTACGAATAATACCGTTATTTATAGAAAAGCATATGGAACCTCCGTTGCAAACGCATTAGCATATGGTGTTCCTGAAAATGGTTATACTTATAAAGATAAATTGGGATATCCGTTGAAAAAAACACCGGTCTTTTCAAAATATTCTGGTGAATTGGAATCATGTAATACATGCACACCTGTTGTTTCTTACTAGATTCGTATTTCTAAAATAATAGGGATGAATACATGACATTATCTTCTTCAAATAAAATAGATTCATCTAAAATATCCTCATCCAGAATAATTTCTTTTTCATCTTCATTTATTTTTTCTGGCAATAATTCATTATAGAATTGATGAATTGGTTCTTGAAACGAATTTGATAAAAATATATTGGAATGATTTGAAAATACATGATATTCTACATTGTTTTTCATACACCACTGAATACATTTTTGAATATTTATTTTTATTAGGGTATTAATCTTTTCTTGTTTATGACGATTTTCAATGAGAGAAATCGTATAATGTATATTTTCAACCTGTTGTTGACCAAAAATGGAATTTATTTCTTCTATTCTATTTAAAAAATAATTACTAATCGTTGTATTTAAAAATCGTTGAATCGGATATTCTTGATACATCTTCATTTTTTCAAAAGTCATTTGTAAAAATGGAAAAAAATGTTTATTTGTATGAAATAAAAAATCTTTACAAACAACATATTTTTCAGAATTGGCATAACGACTTGTTTGTGGTTTTAAAATATACATTTTATCATAAAAGGATGACAATATATATAATAAATCAACGGTATGTTCCATAAAACAATCGAAAATTTTTAAAACGAATGTTCCGCCCTTTTTTTGCATAGAAACGGCAAATGCAATTTGAGCAAATAATAATCTGGATATCATAATTTCTTGATTATTAAAATCTACTGAAAAATCAAAACCGCCATCCGCTGTAATAAAATCCATATTTGAACCATATACTTCTTTACAATAAATCAAATTATCAAGAGAAAGAATATTTCCCGTTTTATCAATACCAGTTTCAATCAATACATTTCGATTATTGTTTAAAAAATCATGACTTTTTTTCCATGCTGGAATATTGTGATCATTATCGTTATCTAAAATGGTCATTCCAATATAAATATCTTTTGGATTTTGTCTTACATTACAAATTGCTTCAATAAATCCACCAGGTCCTTCTGCTAAATGAAATGTATGAATGGGATTCGATTGGAATTGAATATTAAAAGTATTCATAATTTCAATCATTTTGAAATAGGATCGTGATAATGGTTTATATTTCGAAATACATTTATTACGATATGGGATAACACTATGAATATATTCATAGGGATTTGTATACTTTTTGAAAACATCCCAATCTTTTTCAAATTGATTTAATTTTTCTTTCATGTTGTATAAATAATTGGATAGGGATTGTGATATAAATACAGTAGGTTCGTCTTTTGTAAATAAACAATCAATATGTTTATGCACAAAAAAACTTGTTTTTGGAATTAGATAATAGGTCATTTTATAAAAAAATATTTGATACATAGAATGAAATATTTTTTTTAATTTGTTTTCTTTTATACATTGTTTTGTTTGCTGTTTGCTTACTTTTTATTTTCCTTTTATTTTCCCGGTTTTTTTATTTTTATTTTGATTGTTTCTCCAGATATTTTGGATTGAATTTCTTCATCTGGAACCAGAACCGGAACTGAAGATGATGGTTTTTCGGTCGTTTCTTTTTCCGGTTTTTTTATGACAAACTTTGATTTTTTTGATTTTCGAATGATTTTTTTTACAGGAGGTTCTCCTTCAGATTTTTGAATATCTTCTTTGATTTCTTTTACAATTTCCTCTTCGATTTCATTGACGATTTTGTCTTCTTGTGAAAGAATTTTGGTTATTTTATCCGTATTTACATTTCTTACTTTTTTAAAAACAAAATAACGATTCATAAATGATATTTGTTTTTCTTCTGGTGTCATATAGTATGCAGTTCCATAAGAATTGATCATTTTGGAAGATTTCAATTCATTTTGCATGAATGTAAATAGTTCTGAAAATAATCCAGTATTATCTGGTAAATTCTTATTTTGTGCTTCTTCTTTTGTAATTAATACAAATCCATAATCATCCATAATTCGAATCAAATATTCAAAATTTACCAAGTATTCACGAAAAGTTTGATTAATACTTTCTTGATACACATCAATTGCATAACCTAAACTCATATCATCTTCTGGAAATCCGGTTTCATCATACTGTTTTGTAATTTCAAATATTCTCTTTTCATTTAATAAAATTGTTTTACTATCCCCCTTCTTTTTTTGTTTTAATAATTGAAATACAGTCATACCATCATAACAAGTTCCTATAAAATAACCTTGCACTTTTGTGCATTCAGCTAAATTTCGCATAAAACCATGCAATGTAGTTTTATTTTCAAAGAAATAATGTAGCGCAAATTGACATGAACTGACTTGAAAACCATTATGAGCAACACCATATTGTCTATATACACCTTTTCCAAGGAAATTCGAATCTTTTGGTCCGATTCCAAAAACAGCATTGGTAATTTGTTTATCCTTCTCATTTGAAAATGCTTTGCCGGAACGAATATTTATACTAGAATCTCCGACAACAAATAACGCACTTGGCATATGACGATTCTTTTTACGAGAAGTTAAATAACGAGCACATGCACCATCTAAATGATTTTGAATATTATCTTTCGAAATATCGATACCAAAGACAAAGGATAACCCAGATGCGATCCATTTGGATAAATCACCACCTTTACCAACTGCATAATCAATAAATGTATCTCCTCTTCTAGAAACGCCCATAATTAACTTCTTTTTGACATATAAATTATGAAAATCTCGTAACCCTCGTGTATTGGATTCTTCATTCGAACGATTATAGTATACTTCTTCACTCACACTTACATCGGGAATATTTTCACCAGTGGAAATCATTGATTCTGTAATTGGATGATGAATCGAATGCCAATTACTGTTTGCTACATGATATGCATTTCCGTAATTTTTCATACCATTACGCAATTCACTTGTTTTATCATATCGAACACGAAGTGGTATCCATTTCCAACCATCTTTTTTTGTCATGTCATATTTGAATTCAACAATCATATCTTCTTCAAAATATTGATTTTCTTCTGTCATCATATTATTTCCAGTTAAATATATATTGGTATAACATGCATTCATATCATATGGATTGGTAGGTTGAAATGGAACTGGTTTATATGTATCTTCATTATCGACATCATCCGGACTAGGTAATTTATCATCAATGACATCTTGACACGGATTTAAGTATCCGTGTTTTTTTTCATCGAATCCACATCGTAATACTAAGGTTTTATACTGTTGAACTGCTTGAACACCTTCTAAATTAAGACCTTCTTGAAATACATTATGAATTTCATCTTTACCATTTTTATCCTTTTTTATTGTTACTAAGAAATCAATGGTATTAAATTCAGGAGGTTTCCATTTGAATGATTGTTCCCATGTTGATTTATAAAGAGGTCCCGATTTACCAATAGTATCTGAACCAACCCCTGTATTTGTAGGTGTAAAAATAAGACCATCTGTATTATATTCATATAAACCATCTTTGATATTCGATAATATTTTGGAACAACATTCAAATATTGTTTTTTCTAAACTTGCAATTTCAAAATTTTTGCATTGAATACGAAAACCAGTGGATTTTTCATTTGGTAAAATCGATTGTGGTTTCATTAAGTCAATCAATTTATTTAATAATAATAATCGCTGTTTCTTTTCATTTTCTTCTGTAATTATTGGTGATACAAATTCATATTCACGAACACTTTTTTTGTCGACATAATATAAATCGAATGCTGCATACAATTGAATAAAATCACTATTTTTATTGTGTTTAATATATTCACCATCCAAAATACTATTATAAATTGTTTTTTCGGAAGTCTTCATCCCTGTAAATAAAACATTCATATTTGTATCAATTAAATAAATTCGACCTTTACTGGAAATAAATAATAAACTTCGATCACCATCCGCTTTATCGGTTACACAATAATTTTCGCGAATATTGGATACATTTGAACTATCATTCTTTTTTATGATATTTTCCAATTGCAATGTATAGGAAGATGGTCCAATAAAATCTTTGGAAGTAACTCGTTTTTTGAAATTACCTTCTTCTGGTTCCGATCTTATTATTTTTATATATTCTTGTAAAATATCTTCGCGTTCAGAATAAGGAATTGGATAATTGGTTCCTTGTAAACCAGATAAAATAATACGAATACATTTTCGGACCATATCGAGTAATTGTTTTAAATGGTTGTATTCTTTTCCGTTTCCTATTCTATGATTATCCAATTCTAATTCGATTTCATAATGTTCCGAATTCTGAAAAACACCTGCTTCTTGTATGGTATATTGTGGTATTGGCACTTTATTCATTTTTTTAGAACTTTTTACAATACTGATATCCACAAAAATTGGATAATCTTTATGATAAAAACGAACACGATTCATACAACGAAATAATTTTTTTGAATCCGCCCATTTCGAAATAATTTCACGCGATACTTTTGTATTTACATTAAATTCTCTTTCAAATTGATGTGATACACGAAAATTATAATCAGTCATATCGAGTGGTTTTATAAAACTTCCATCGGGCATTGTTGCTGATGTTTTTTGTGTAAATTTTATTTTTTCATGTCTAGTAGATGGCATATCGATTAGTTTTTTAATGTCATTTGTTCTACAATATTCTTGAATTAAATCTGTTCCTACAATCTCAGCACGGATATTGGATATTCTTGTCATGGCTGTTTTTGGGTCTGTGTATTCATTTTGAATTCTTAAAATTTGAACACCATTTTCATTTTCACATTTAAATCCACACGAATATAATTGTTTGACTACATTATCATAATCTATATTTGAAATCGGTTTTGCTAATTTTGGATTTGAACCAAAACGAATTTCAAATTCTTTTGTTGTATAGGGAATATTATCAGTTACTAAATAATGATTCAACATTTTTTCAAAGATTTGTCTTTTTTCAAGAGATTCTGTTTGTTCTTTTTTGTTTTTGTTTTCGTTCTCTTTTTCGGTTTTGGTTTCATTTTCGGTTTTATTCATGATTTTCAATAATTTCAATAATTTTTATATATAGTAAAGTGATATTATATTTTATTATATATTATTTATATTTTTTATATACATCTTTATATTTTTATAGTCTTCTTCAATTTTATTATAGAGTTAAAAAACACCGATTTTTTCGATAATGGCATCATATAATTCTGCTTTTTTATATTTTTTATTTTCATTGTATATTCCTAATTTTTTAGCCATCAATTCTAAATCATTTACTTTATAATTTGAAATGGCTTTTAAAGTACGGTTATAACTATCCAATACAATCATACTTTCTTGCATTTCAATGATTTTATAAGTCGAAATATTTTCGATTTGTAATCTATATTTACCTCGTTCATCTTTATATAAAACATATGTTTTTGCATCACCTTCTTCTGTAACGGAATTTATGGATGGTATTCTATCTTTGTTTGCCCAAAATTCGACCATACATGTTTTTTCTGCATTTACAATAAGAATATTTACATTATATTTAACAATCATGGAAATAAAACATAACATGGACATTTCTTTTTGAACGGTGATTAATTCTGATAATATTTCTTGAATGGCAACATTGGTTATTTTATAATTTGTATTTTTCATTCTTGGAATATTTGCCTTTACAAATTCAAATAAATGTTTCTTTTCTTCTAATTCTCGAATTCCATAATTTCTACCAATTTGAACATAATCATTATATCCATGTTCTAAAATATATAAACACCAAAATAATGTATCTGGATGTTTTGGTTTTATGAATTCATTTTCTTCTTCGCAAGGTTTTTCACAAGGTTTTTCACAAGATGTTTCTTCTTCGCAGGGTTTTTCACAAGGTTTTTCATAAGATGTTTCTTCTTCGCAAGGTTTTTCGTAAGGTTTTGGTTTTTCACATGGTATAATATCTTCTATTGATTCCAACATTTGTTTTCGTTCTTTCGTAAACATGTATTTTTGTAAAGAATCTATATCAACTGCTTCATTTATAAAAAAGATTTGATTTAAATAAGAGGATGATGTCATGATATCTAATGTGTTTCATTATATAATATAGTTTCGTCTTTATCTTGTTTTTCATAAAAGAATGTATTTTTAAATTCCTCTTTTTGATATTCAACCGTTTTTAGCGATTCTTCTTGATTTTTTACATAATCAATATATCCTTTCATTTCTTCGATTGTTTCTTCCGATAAAAAAGAAAGATTAATATAAACCCCACTTTTATTTTCATTTATTTTACATAAATGTTTCGATAAAATTTTTAATATTTCAATTTGATGAAATTTTGACATTGATTCAATCGAATTTTTCATAGATTCTAATTGTTCCAAGTTTTGTAAATTCATTTTTATCATAAGATACATATAAAATTTTATATTGTTTTCTTTCATTTTTATTTATACTATTGATTGTGATTCGTTCAAATATGGAAACTAGTAAAATTGAATTCAAAAATTGAATTTTCCAAAGATGTATACCATTCAATAATAAATAGTGAATATTTAGGAATATTTAGGAAAATAAATATATATATTATATAGTGAAAAATTCTGTTACACCTTTGCACTTTTAAATCGCCGATTATATAACCTGAAATCGCCTTTGGCGATTTCTCGGATATAAAAGGAGATTTATCAGTTGCAAAGTAACAGTTACCTAAGCACATTCAAAGATGC
>Ga0164296_1001955_pt1 | contig 21088 bp, 25 predicted proteins | sample GEODES057metaG_FD_113533 | JGI IMG/M metagenome (GOLD analysis project Ga0164296, IMG submission 113533) | Dystrophic lake water microbial communities from Trout Bog Lake, Wisconsin, USA - GEODES057 metaG | ecosystem: Environmental > Aquatic > Freshwater > Lake | place: USA: Trout Bog Lake...
CGCATTATATTCTGCAGCGCCGGCAAATTCAGCTGGCGGTTCATGCCCGCCATCGCGCGGGTGACGCCGCTGGCCAAAGCGCGACAGGGAGCCCACGCTTGTCAGGTGCCCACACTTGTACGATGCTACAAGAGAGCCCGAGACGCACCGCATGGCGTCTGACATGGCCTGTGTCGACTTCAGGGTCTGCATTCGCAGCGACACGCCCTGCAGCTGCGACTTGAGGGCGTACAGCTTGGTCACTGAGTGCCTTGTCCGGATGAGGTCCTTCGCCATCACGCGCACAGCAGACAGCTGGTTTTGTTTCGCCATCTGTTTTATCTCCGCAATCAGTTTCTTCTCCTGCGACTGCAGGGAAGAGCGCTCCCGGTCCAGCTCGCGTATAGCTGTGTGCAAGGACAGGACATCGAGGGCACAGTCACTTCACGGAGCCAGCAGGTTGCCGTCACAACGCGCGCACCTTTGTCAAGACTTCGCTTGTTCTCGCGAAGCAAGTCAGCGGGCGTCTTGCGCGGCCGAAATAGCCAGCTCATTCGCCAGTCTAGAAACTTGCGTTCCTCCCACAGACTTAACGAGTACTTGAAGCAAGTGACGAGAGCTTGGGCAGTGCTGTCAACACTGAGTTGTGCAAGGGTCACTAACCAGTAAGTTCCTCCTCGGGTACGTTAACGTTCCGGCTCCATGCTGTCGTCACTAGCTCTATTTCATGCTTCGTCGATATCCTCATCGTCATCAAGGTCAGTCTCTGAGTCATCATCCGGATCGTGAGCTGGAGCGTCTGCAGCGTCGTCGAAGCAGGCATCGTCGTTGTCAGCCATGGCCCCTCGCTCTTCTTCCTCGCCGTCAATCGCGCCTAAGTCATCGCCAGCGACCACATCAGCTGCATCAATTTGCATGGCTTGAGGCGCCGCGCATGTTGAGGCACTGAGCATCAATGTGAGTGCATAAATCTCCGTCGAGCATGCAGGCCATTCGGTATGCAGCGCTGTCAGCTGTGCAAGCAGCAGCTTGCGCTCCTGGATCTCCAGCTCATCAGCGAAGGCGGCGGCCTTGCTAGGACCCATGTGTGTGGGCAGCAACTGCAGCTCATCTGCAACAGCAGTCTGCGCATGCTCGACCAGCGGCTTCAGGCGCTCATCCAGGGCAACCAGGCGGTGGGTCATGTCTCCCAGATTAGCGGCGACGCCACGAAGCATCGCTGCACCAGCACGCGTTGACTGGGCACGGGTAGGCAGTGCACTGCGCACCCTCAGTGCCCGCCGACGGTGTCTGTACGCCCCCTGCGACCGCGCAGCTGCGCGGCGGCGGGTGCTCATAGCGCCAATGCGTGTAGCGGCCCCGCCACCGACAATGGAGCGCTGTCTCTTTGTGACGCGCACATCCGAGAGAAGTGGAGCATTGCCAGCGGGAGACATGGTGCCTTGCATCTCTATCCAGGTCCGCCGCGCCATCTGCCGAGAGCGCAAACCACGTAGGGGATTAGAGGTCCAGGCGGAGCGAGAGTCAATGCAGACAAGGCTGAAAAGGGGCGCACCCGAGACGCCGCAAGGAAGGTGGGCAGCTTCGCCTTCCGGCTGTGCAATGCCGCAAAATTTTCCACGAACGGCAGGCAGTCGTGGCGCGGAAGCCAGCCACTGGTGTTGTCGAAGAAGTTGATAGCCACTGCGTTGCTCGCCAAGTGCACAGGCTTCTCGAAGGTGCTCTCCACCACGCGGCCAGGCCACCAGCCGTGGCCCTGTGAGTGCCTCTCGTCAGCGCTGGACTGCTCAAGTGAAGAAAGGCGGAAGGTGACGCACCTTCACGTGTCCCCAGATGAGGTCGCCCACCCGTGGCCACTCCGGGTCTGCGCCCGCGGCCGTCTGCTCAGCGCGCACCAGCGCACGAGCACCGCGTGCATGACCGGCAGAAGCAGCGGCGGACGCGAGGGCCAGCCTCAGGCTGGAGGCTGCGCCCCGAGGGGAGGTGGTCGTTCCCCCACCCAAGCTCCGGTCGGCCCCAACCCACTCGAACTGCTCCGCCGCCAGGAGCAGCTGCTCCCGGTCGCCGTCGTCGTACCACACGGAGTGCATGCCCGTGCGCGGGTCGAAGCGCCTCACCACACCCGTGAACCAGGCGTTGTCGTCAGGCCAGTAGACCCGCACTCGCTTGCCTATCGCTGCTGGACCTGGGAAATCTGCGGCGTCGCTTGTTGGGTGGTGAATCTCTCGCAGCCTCACATTCGGTTTCAGCGCGCGCTTCGGCCGTTCGGTGGCGTCAGCAGTTGCGTCTGGTTTCGAAGCAGCTTCAGTCATGCCGCACGTTGCTCCCCGGAACACGCCAGTGAGTGCGACCGACAGGTGCTTGCTTCAATGTGTGAAGTATGGTTCAACAACAACACAGCTTCAATATCGCTTGGACGGGAGGTCTTCGCCTTGGCAGGCAAAAGGAGTCACGAATTTCACGTGACGTCACGTGCGCGTTGACAGGCAGCAACAAATTGGCGCCGGTCCGGCTTCACGGAGCTCCCGGCAATTTCAGCAGGAGAGTTTCCGGCCTGGGCTCACGCTCGAGAGGAATAAGAAGAACACCAGTGCATTCAGCTCTTATTCCCGCTTCTTCTTGAGTCCACGCAGAATAATAGAAGCGCAGGAGCACTGCCAGGTCCAAGACAACTCCGAGATACCGCGCAAGCAGCTGGTTTGGTCTGGATGTAGAGCAGATCAATGTGTTCACTGCACAACGCAACAGGCTGGCCTTCCGTCGTCGTCCCCGCTTTCGCTGTGCACCAGAAGTGAGGCGATCGTGTCAGACAATCGTGCATAGCTCCAAACACGTGTATCAGGGCGCAGACCTTGGCTCGAAGGTGCGGACATCGACAAGGCCACCCTGACGACCTTCGTCGGCCCAGCTCACAGTGCGTCTAAACGAACGAGACCCCGGGGCTCCAGGGGCGCCTTGGGGCTCCACAGCCGTGGACGCCTGCTGCAGCTGTACATTCGCCGTCAGTGTTGTTGGGGCCGGCGCGACCGGAACAGGGACTGCTGAGACCACTGTAGCCATTTCTGTTCGTCTCTCACGTCTCTTTTGATTGGTTCATCATGTATTGCCCATTTCACACATGCGCAGCGAGGACTCTAAAAGTCTTCGTAGCCGATGACATCACCACTAGCCCGATTCCATCCAATGTGCTGTCTCTAGTGCACTCTACTGCACTAGTCTATTTGCATGGGAGCACTCTCTTTGCCGGTGTCAGTGTCAAGGGCCAGCAGCTGGTCCACAGACGCGAGCAAGGCTGCCACCTGTCGTTTGCGTGCCTGCAGGACAGGATTGGTAGCATCGCTCAGCGCGTGGTCCTCTATCATACGCGATGTGACGCACCTCCACCGTTTCTGCTGTGGCCTGCCCTTCTGTCTCCAGGGCAACGATGTCCTCCGTTACTGATGCAATTGCTGCTCTTGTTTGTGAACGACTGGGATGCTGCATGCACTGCTTGCGCAGCTCCTGCACAACAGACAGTGGCACGTGTGACCATCTGTGCTCCGGCCCCTCGCCATCAAGCATGCGCACCTCGTATTCTTCCTGCCGCCTGCGTTCGAGCCTTGCCCCCTCGAGCTCTACTTTGAGCACCTGTATATCTCTCAACGTCTGCGGCATTCACACAGTTTGAACATGTTAAAACAATGCCCTCAGCACCGCGCAGCGAAGCCGACTCCTGCTTGCGTGCCTGTTCAATGCCCTGCTCTAGTCTTCCATGCTGTTGCGCGTACAGAGCTTGTTCGCGCCCATTCGCGCCGCATACTGTTACTGCTCGTGATAGCTGCGGAAACAGACGCACGAGAAAGCAGCAAAGTGAGACAGACATGCGCCAACGAAAAGCTGCAGCCGGGGAACACACCTGGAACTCGAACAACGCAAGCTCGCGCAGCAGTTGCGAGTGCAGCCTCGCAACACTGTCGCGGTCGAGGCCCTTCTCAGAAGCTGCAGCGAGAGCAGCAAAGCTGCGGTACTTGAAGGCGTGAGTGCTCACAGTTCTTGACGGTAACCAGCCTTCAACGGCGTTGACACGCTTTGTAAGCAGCCCACGAGTGGCGACAGCCGTCGCACCGTTTTGCAACCTTCTTGAGCGGTGGATCCGCGTTGAGGCGCGCGACGGTGGTCTGTGTCAAAAGACGCTTCTTGATCACAGCCTCCTCGTCAGCGGACAGAGTGACTGCCATCTGCAGCTATGACCCTTTCACTGCTGTGCAGCCCCGGCGTGTGCTGGCTCCACGAGGCGATCACGCGTTAACAGCCCCCAGCCCGGAGGTAAGCTACCCGCCTACGTAGCGCTCTCTCCGCCGGGCGCTGCGTGAGGTTGCATCCGCACGAAATGGGAGTCATTTCGCTGCTCCTGAAAGATCCGCTGGCGCTGCCGTACTTGGTCCAAGTGAAGGCGCGTTGACCCAGACGTCGGAAAGACCGCCTGTTGAACTGACGTGCTTGTACACCTGCGCGCGCAGAAATGGGACTTGGACGCCAAGAGGCTGCCGAAGGACCCGGCGCTGCGCTTCTGCTATGGTAACGACAACGCTTACTGGTGCACCCCGTCTCAGCGTCACACTCACTCTTGCCGACTGTAGACGTGTTGAACAGAGTGTCCCGCAGCTTCGCTATTGTGATCCAGCAGCTTCCGGTGGAGCTTCGTGACGCGGTGCGTGAGTTGCTGTCCTTCTCGGTTGTGCCCTCCCAGTGCTCCCTGCTTTGGCAGCGGAGCGTGTCGTCGCTAGGCCGCTCACATAAGTGCTGGTCGTAGGTGTGCATCTTCTACCTAGTTCTGCGCGGACTAGACACCGTGGAGGACGATATGAGTCTGGCAAAGGTGGCGTCGACCATTGCTCCTCGTCAAGGCGTCTTGCACGCGCTTGAGTCTCATGCGCTCGTCACTACAACGCAGGAGATCAAGCTTCCAGCCTTGAAGGCGTTCTACAAAAGCATCTACAAGGCCGATTTCAGCATGGCGCGTCGCCAAAGAGCTGTACAGAGGGGCACGAGCGGCTGACACACACTCTTCGCGCTCTTCTCGCAGGAATGTGGGCCTGCAACTAAGGGCTACTACAAGGAGCTTATGCTCCAGTTCCCGATGGTGCGTACATCACGCATGCCGGCGTCCAGGCCTTCGATGTACTGACGCTGTCTCTTCGTAGGTGGTTTCTGCCTTCCTCAAGCTGGAGAAACCCTACCAGGACGCCATCGCGGAAGTGACCATGAAAATGGGCGCAGGCATGGCCGAATTCATCGAGAAGGAGGTACGCAATTGCAGGCCAGGCCGATGACAGCTCGGGGTCACTCAACGCTCCGCAATCTCGCAGGTGGTGTCTCTGGCGGATTACAACCGGTATTGCTTCTACGTCGCGGGCCTCGTGGGCGTCGGCCTGTCGCGCCTCTTCGCAGCCGGAGGTGCGCCAAATGAGCGCGCCTTTCTGGAGCTCTTTTCAGCCAGCCTGATACTGCGTGCTTCGACAGGCTTGGAGAGCTCATTCTACTCAGACGATGCCGACCGCGGCGAGAAGGGGCTGTCCAACGGCATGGGCTTGTTTCTGCAGAAGACCAATATCATCCGTGACTACCTGGAGGTACGCAGGACATGTGCACTTGACTGCAGAGAGTCCTGCGTCTGACAAACTGGTGGTCATATTGCAGGATATCATGGAGGAGCCAGCACCGCGCATGTTCTGGCCACGAGTGGTGTGGAGCAAGTACGAACATTGCCAGGCACTGGCGCTTGTTTGGCTGTCACCTTACCCGCATTGCCTGGCTCCAGGTATGCGAAGGAGCTGTCAGATTTCAAGGTCCGGCGAGGATGAGAGCTGCAGCCGCCCAGCGGCATGCATTTGACCACTGTAGTTTACTATCGCAGGACAAGAAAAACTCCGCGCAAGCCGTGCAGTGCCTGAACCACCTGGTACGCTTAACACACACTCCCTGTCGTAGTCGGCCACTCATGCTGCGCGTCGATTTCGGTGTGTTTGAAACAGGTGACGGACGCATTGAGCCACGCGACGGAGAGCCTGCAGTACATGTCGGGCCTCACGGATCCCCAGGTCTTCCGCTTCTGCGCCATCCCTCAAGTCATGGCCATTGCCACACTGGGGGCTTGCTACAATAACCCGGACGTGTTCAAAACGGTGGTCAAAATCCCACGCTCGATGAGGTGCGGTAGCACGTGTAGCGTTGTTTATCTCTGCCTTCGCTGTAACTTACCAAGACCGGCTCCCCCACAGTGCAAGGATCATGGTGACCACGCGCACAATGGGCGATGTGCTGCATTACTTCCGGGTGCATGTTCGTCAGCTTCGCGCCAAGGTCCCTGCGGCCGACCCCAACGCGAAGGCCATGCAGGCCTCGCTCTCTGCGCTGGACGCAGCCATTGAGAAATACGCAGAAGCAGCAGGTGTGCGTCGCCGCAGGAGCGCAATGGCAGTTTTGTTACTTTGGCTGTTGCTGTTGGTGGCGCTGCTTTGGGCAGCTGTTGCTTGGGGCATCAAGGTCCTTGATACCACGCCACTGGGGCAACACCGCGTGCTAGCGGCGGTTCGTAGCGACCCCACTCACCAGGCAGCTGCAACGGCTGCCCTTGTGTTGGTCTCTGCGCTGTTGTTCGGATGATAAGCGTGACACGGTGAACGGGGACCCATTCTTTGGATATGACCTTGAAAGAATGGATTAAAGTGGGATACGAAAAGTATGGCGTCTCAAAGCAAAAATGGGTGCTCTGAGCAACTGTGTCGGGAGCAGGTGCATCTAGCTATGCTAGCACCCGCAGCGTGCGGCAGATAGCAGAAACTGATCTAGTTCTCAATGCCCTCCAGCTTGTCCTCGCACTGTTGTGGTGAACAGGGGACGTCACGAGTCAGGTATTGCAATCAGGAAGCGGCACAGAGAGTTTCGTTGCTTGCGCTCAAGGGAACGCACCTCGAGGTAAAGCTGGCGCAGACGCTCGATGTTCTCGGGCGACGTCTCCCAGTAGCCGCGACCGTTCGCCTCTGCGATGGAAAGGGGTGTCAGACCTAGGACCCAGAGTGTTTGCTAGCACAAGCACAGGTGGGTAGAGCGCAACGTACCAAGGAAGTTGGCCACCATCTTGCGGAACGAGTTCGGGTTTACGTCCATCAAGCGCTTGGCCATCTCCGGGTCATTGATGAACGTGTCATTCGCCTCCTCGTAGACAAAGTTGTCCACCGCGCCTGCTGTTGCGCTCCACCCCAGCGTGTTGTTCAGGCGCTTCTGAATCTCGCGGGCGCCCTCGTAGCCGCTGGCGAGCATGCCCTCGTACCACTTGGGGTTGAGCAGCTTGGTGCGGCTGTCTAGGCGCACAGTCTCGGACAGCGTGCGCACTTGAGCGTTGGCGGTGGTCGTGTCAGCGATGAAGGCAGCCGGCATCTTTCCATCCTCGCGCACGCTGGCCACCAGCTTGGTGGGGTCGCTGTCGAAGTAGTGGCTCACGTCGGTGAGGCTGATCTCACTGCTGTCCAGGTTCTGGAACGTGACATCCACAGTCTTGAGCGCGCTCGCGAAAATATCGCGGCTCTCCATCATGCCGGCACCCGGCGCGTCGCTGTTGAATGCGAAGCTCTTGCGGGCGAGGTACATCTCCTGCAGCTGGCTCTCATCGCTCCAGCTGCTGTTCTCAACCGCGAGGTTGACGTTGCTGCTGTAGCTGCCGCTCGCGTTGCTGAAGATGCGAGTCGCTGCCTGGCGCAGCTCAACGCCCAGCTCCGCAGCCTGCTGCACTGCGTGCTTGCGCACGTAGTTCATCTCCTCTGGCTCATCCTGCTCGGCGGCCAGCTTGATGGCGCGGTCAAGCAGGTTCATCTGGTTGACAAACAGGTCGCGGAAGACGCCGGAGCAGTTGACGACGACGTCGATGCGAGGGCGACCCAGCTCCTCTAGGGGGATGAGCTCCAGCTTGTTCACACGGCCAAGTGCGTCCGGCACGGGTCGCACGCCGACCATGAGCATCACCTGCGCCAGGGACTCACCGTAGGTCTTGATGTTGTCAGTGCCCCACAGGACCAGCGCGATGGTCTCCGGGTACTTGCCGCCAGCATCCTGGCGCTGGCGCTCAATCAGACGCTCAACCACCACTGCGGCAGCCTGGATGGCGGCGCTCGTGGGGATGGCCTGCGGGTCCAAGGCGTGGATATTCTTGCCGGTGGGCAGCACCTTGGGGTTGCGGATCGGGTCACCGCCCGGTCCCGGAAGCACGTACTTCCCGTCGAGAGCCTCCCGCAGCGCGCCGATCTCGTTGTCCTTGACCACCTGCTCGAGGCAGAAGCGGAGGTAGGCGAACTGCTTGGTCATGGCCTCCACATCAATAGCCTCGAACTTGGTGCCCTTGAGTGCGTTGCCCCACGCAGGCAGGCCACCCGCCAAAGCGCCGGCGCCCAGGGCCAGCAGCGAGGTGGCAGCTACGCGGCCGTTGCGGTCGGTGGCACGCTCCACGAACTCGCGCACGCACGCCCGACTCGCCTCTGTTATGTCCTGCAGCAGCTGCACATCGTCCAGTACGCCGCGGTCGCTGTTGCGGTACACCTGCTCGATGTCGCGGCCAACAGCCTTCGCAAGGAGGCAGGGCATGCCAAGCAGGTCGTTCTCCGGGCGGTCGATGCTACCGATGTTGACCAGCGTTGCAACTGCCTCCTCTGCGCTGGGCGGCTCGCCGACAACGTGCAGGCCGCACGGCAGCAGGCGGGACTCAATCTCCATGAGCTTACCGTAGACGCGACCAACCACAGTGTCGCGCTCCTCTGCCGGCAGATCAGCGGTGTCAACCTCCTCGCCCGGAAGGGGCACATCCTTGTCCAGGTTGCACTGCCGCGCCGTGGCCACGATGCTGTTCACAATGCTCGGCCCGCGGCCGGTGTCCTTGAGGGACTGGTAGCTGCTGATCAGCTCCTTCAGCTCCTTGAGGCCCTTGTACAGGCCTGCATTCTCCGCGGGTGGCGTCAGGTAGCTGATCGTGTTGGCGTAGCTGCGCCGCTTCGCGATGGTGGCCTCGCTCGGGTTGTTGGCGGCGTAGTAATAGATGTTGGGCGTGCTGCCGATCAAGCTATCCGGGTAGCACGCCTCGGACATGCCGACCTGCTTGCCGGGCATGAACTCGAGGCTGCCGTGGGTGCCGAAGTGCAGCAGCGCGTCAGCCTGGAACACTTTCTCCACGTACGTGTAGTAGGCGGCGAACCCGTGGTGCGGGCTGGCGCTCTTGGAGAAGAGCAGGCGCATGGGGTCGCCCTCGTAGCCGAAAGTTGGCTGCACGCCAATGAAGATGTTGCCAAACTGCTTGCCATACACGAGCAGGTTCTGGCCATCGCTGTTCAGGTTGCCCGGCGGCTTGCCCCAGTTCTCGTGCAGCGCCTCGCTGTAGTCGCACAGGCGCTCGTACTCCGGCACGGACATGCGGTATGCAACATTCAGGTCAGGGCTCGCAAACTTGGCCTCCTTGTCGTGCAGCACCGATTCGATGAGCTCCGTATCAGTGCGCGGCAGGTCACCCACGTTGTAGCCGTCAGCCTTGAGGGCCTTGAGCACGCGGAAGATGCTGCCGAACACGTTCAGGTAGGCTGCTGTGCCAACGTTCCCCTTGTCCGGCGGGAAGGAGAAGACCGTGATGGCGAGCTTCTTCTCAGCCTTGGACTTCTTGCGCAGAGCGCTCCACTTGATGGCACGCTCCGCCAGCGCCTCCACGCGGTCGTACAGGCTGTGCGACTTGCCAGTCTTGCTGTCGCGGCCGCTGAACACGATGGGCTCAATGCCGCCATCCAGCTCCGGCAGCGCCACCTGCAGCGCCACCTGCACGGGGTGCAATCCCAGCGTGCTGTCTGTCCACTCCTCCGTGGTCTGGAAGACGAGGGGCAGAGAGACGAGGTAGGGGACGTTGAGCTTCTTCAGCGACTCAATCGCCCGCGGGTGGTCCTGCCGGGCAGGGCCGCCCACCAGCGCAAAGCCCGTCAGGCTGACCACGGTGTCGACGAGGGCGAGCTTGGTCAGCGGGTTGAAGAAGAACTTCTCGACGGGCACGCTGAAGTCAAGGCCACCCGCAAAGATGGGCACCACCTTGGCGCCGCGGGACTCGAGTTCCATGACCACGGAGCTGTAGTGGCCCTCATCGCCGGTGACCAAGTGGCTGCGCTGCAGCACAAGGCCCACAACGGGGGCGTTGCGCGGGAAGGAGGCGTCCTTGCGGGTGTCGTACCAGTTCAGGTACTCCTTGATGTCCTCGTACATGGCGGGCGCCAGCGGGTGCCAGATGCCGAGGTCCGGGTACGTGATCGGCTCCGCAACCTGGGCGACGTCCATGCCCTTGAGGGCGGGCACGTACTCAGATGTCAGGCGCAGCAGGAAGGACTCCAGGTTCTCCGCGTTGCCGCCCAGCCAGTACTGGAGCGACAGCATGAAGTTGCGCGCGTCCTGCGCCTTGTCCATGGGCAGGTACTTGAGCACCTTGGGCAGGGTGCGCACGAGCTTCAGCATGCTATCCTCGAAGCCAGAGCCGCCGGCCTCGCGGCGCTTCTTCATGAACTGCGCGATGGCGCTCTTGCTCTGCCCCAGCTGCGCCATGCTGAATGTGCCCAGCTTGTTTAGACGCATGACGGCGGGCATGGAGGGGAAGATGAGGCAGGCGTCCATGGTCTCGCGGTGGGGCGTCACAGCCTCCACCACCTTGTCCGCCAGCTCCTCAATGAAAATGAGGCTGCCGATGAACAGGTTGCACCGAGCGACGTCCTTCTTGAACTCCGCGTAGTTCTTGGAGTCGCGCAGCTCCTCCAGCAGGTAGCCGACAACCTGGAGGTGTGCCGAGAAGAGCGATCAGCAAAACAGTCTGCGCGTGTCTACATGCACCCCTCAGACTGCAGCGACGGCGCACCTCATACGCAACGTCTGTGCGCTTGTTGTTCAAGCTGCGCACAGCCGCCGACAGAGAGCTCTGGTACTGAGCCTCCAACACGACGTACACCACGCGCACCTGGGACGGAGACACGGGCGTCAGGGGGGCCCCGAGCGCGTAATGCGAGAGAGCTGGCAGGGACACCGAGCCCGCTGTCGCGCGCGAGCACGCAGGCGAGCCGGCAAGCGCCCGCGCGACGCTGTCTGGCTAGCAGATATCGTTGGTCTGAGCAACTGTCACCTCCGTTCCACGCCGCCCAGCTGCTCCTTCCGTCCAGCGACTCGCTCACCCCGCACCGGGGACGTACCACAGTGCGGCCCTTGGCGTCAGGAACAATACGCCGCAGCTCCTGGTTGGTGTTTGTGTATCCGCCAGAAGACGGCCCGCTCGAGAGGTCCTGGATCGCGTCGTTGTTCTTGCCTCCAGGCCGCGGCGGCGCAGAGATGGCCTGGACCGAGACCTGTTGAAAGATGGTGTCAATTACCGGCCGGCCGGCAGCAGGACGGCATCTCCGGGCTCGAACAACCACGTCGACACGGAGTTCGACGCTACGCCGACGCACAGAACGGCGGCGAGAGGCGCGCGACGCACCGAGGAGGACCGGCTAGAGTTGGCGGCGCCGGTGGAGCGAGCGAACGCTTGCGCGGCTGGTACCGGCTGACCAGTCACCGACCTGGACGACAATCGCCGCGATGCAGCCCCAGAGATGACCGGCACGGCCAAGGTGCCTGTCGTCTTCATTGCTTTCCCCGACACCACAAGCCTCGCTTCAGCGAAGGCAGGTCGGCTTGTGCAAGGAAGACACGTCATCAACGGGTGCACAGTGCTCCCTTATCCGCAGGCTGCATGGATGAGCAGTCTAGCCCTTTGGCTGAGGAGTCCACCCATGCTGCCTCATCCTCAAGCTGGTGGCAGCAGCTGCGGGCGTCTGCGAAGCAGGCAGCGACCCAGTTGTTGGACCCAGAGGTGCTGGCTCTCGCGTCAGAGGCTGCCTCTCAAGTGAGCGAGCTCGCCAGCCACAAGGCTGTTGTATTGGAGGCTCTGGCCAGAGAAAAGGCACAGCAAGTTGCCACGATTGCGAGCGAGAAGGCACACCAAGCTTCAGATCTTCTGGCTCCCCTGGCAACTCGCGCTGGAGAGCTGGCCACCTCGGTGGGCGGCCAAGCACTTGAGAGTGCGCAGGGACTGGTCGACGAGCTGGCGGTGCGTCGTGTCAGCCAGCGGACAAAGAGCCTCTCGTTCTCACTCTGACTCGTGCTTTGGCGTCAGAACCCGGAGAGCAGGGCCGCGCTAGCGATGGCCGCGTCAACAGCTGCGGGGCGGCTGAGGGGTCTGCTGCTCTCTGAAGACGATGCTGATGCAGCACTCCTGGCCGAAGCGGAGGGCGTCACTTCCGACCTGGTGCACTTCGTTGGCGCTCTGGACGCCAACGTCTTCATGCACGCCGCGCTTGAGCTGCCGCCCAGCCACGAGCCGTCGGCGAGAACACCCTGGCAAGAGGACCACATCAAAGCAGTGCTGTCTCGAGTCCAGTCTTTGCGCTTCTTACACAGCAAACTGGTGCCGGACGAGTTGTCGGAGGCTAGATTTTGGCAAACATACTTCCATCTATGCCAGAATCTGCTATCGGAGGCGTCCAGGAGGGAGCCGCCCTCGGAAAGTGCAGCCCCATTGACGCCTCCGCATGTGCAGACGGTTGAGCACGATCATGCCGCGGCAAAACGCGATGCAGAGGCTGTCCTCAGTCCAGTTAGCGCCATGGCAAAAGAAGATGAGATAGCGTCAGAAGCGGCTCCAGCAGTCCAAGAGGCTCATCAAACAGGCGATGAGGAAAGCGTCGAGCAATTCCTCGCGCGGGAACTAGGGAACGCTGGAGAGGGCGACGCAGACGATGACGGAGACGAGCTCGCGCATGAAGACTTGGAGGCGCTATTTCCCTATTTCCAGCCATCACCGGCGCTTGCAATCTTCCCGTTGCAGATGGTGGCAGCGTCTGAGGAGGAATGAATCGCTACAACGCGTCACGACAACCTCCACGGTGCTAATCTTTCCGAAAGCCAATTGTCATGATGGGTTGGATTCACTACAACTGAATGCGTTGAAATGTGTCTATTATTTGCTGCGAATGTGCGCTTGTGCGGCGCGCATCAGGGTGCCGCTGTAGCGTGCTCTACGGGCGTGTCGAACTCCGCAGCAGCGGTTGCGCGCTCCTCTGCTGTCAAAGCGTACGGCGACTGCGGCAACTCACCAGACGCGCCGTAGTACGTGTACTGTACATCGTACACTTCCAGTAAACCGCACACCGCGCAGCGCTCGGCGCCAACGGCAAAGCCCGCCTCGCTTACCATCACGTCGCCGCCTGTGGAGTGGAACGGGGCGGACAGGCTGTGGTAGAGGTTCTGTAGGCACTTCTCCACTGCGCTCAGCCGCTCCTTGTTGCGCTGCGCTAGCAGTTTTAGCACGGCGCGCAGCTTAGCGTCGTGCTGCAGCGCCATGTTCAGCGCGTTCTGCACTCCAGGGCCGCAGTGCACGCCACGGGCACGCAGGTTCACAACGGCACGGTCTGCAACGAGCTCTGCTTGCGACACGAGGTGCGACCAGAACGGTGTAAGGCGCGCTCTGCGAGGTACACGTGCCCGTCATCTCTCAACAAGGCCTGATGAGGACGCACCGACGGCGCCGCGCAGGTGTCGCTGCCCTTTGAGACCCAGCACCTTGGACTGCTCAACAGCGAGCAGCGCGTGCGCGTCGTTCACCTGTCACGTTCGTGCGGCCGGGCCCCGCTAAAGGTGAGCAATGCTGCTCGTGTGCCACACAGTTTGCCAGCCGCACCAGACGGAGGAGGCGCTCGTGCTCCAGCAACCGGGTCACTTCAGCTATGCGTGCTTCTGCTTCCGCCTTCACTATGCGCGACCCCGCGTCTGCTTCCGCCTTCGCAACACGCGCCTCGGCCTCCGCCTTCACCACGCGCGCATCAGCCTCCGCCTTCACCACGCGAACCTCGGCCTCTGCTAGCGCGGCTTTGGACAGTGCGGACACCACGCGAACGTCGTTCTCCTGCTCTGCGCTCGGCGAGCCTGCAGCGCTGCGCATGTTGCACGGCTGGCAAGCGAGCTGATGCGGGACGACTGGATTGTCGGGGAAATGGGACGTGAGACGTGGGGTAACTTAACTCTATACCCGGCGGGATTAAATGCGAGCGCTAGCAGCATCACTGTCACACAGTCGGGGGCACCGGCGGGCCTGTGCAACTGCTGGTAACGTCTCGAGTCTGGTCCAATCAAGAACAGGAAGAGGGAGGGCTTCACGGTGGCGTTGCACGAACTTCTCAGGCCGCCCGGCAGGCGCCGCACGGCGAAGGGGTTGTCGTGGGGTCCGTTTGCAGCTTATTCCAAATACAGTCCGAATCCGAGCTGTGTGGCTTTGCTCTCAAGTTGCCAGGATGCCTTACCATTCACGTACTCGAGCGTGCCAACAGAGGCACGCTGTAGGAGCAGCGGCGCATCAACCACGCCGTCCTCTGGGTACCATACACCTGGGTCACTGTCTCGATGCTCCAGCAGGTCCCTGGCAAAGGCGGCGACGCAGTTGCCAACAGCCTGAGACAGCCTGCGATGCACGAAGCGGCCGCTGGATTTTGTGCCACTGTTCATTTCGAGATCCACACGCATTGCCGTTGTCTCACCAACCAGGGAGTCTACAGCGCGGACGAGCGGGTCCAGAGCGCGCGCCATGCCCAGCGCCGCCTGCGGATCTTGAAGCACCGACCGAGGCACGATGGTGGCCATGGCGGCCAGGGCGCCGTTCCAAATGCCGGGCGAGGTACCAAACCTTGCAGCAACATTTGGCACGCCGAGACTAGTGTGCGCCATCATCACCTCTGGCAGAGCGTATAAGAAGGTCTCCCGTCGACCTCCTTTGGGGCCGAAGTCAATCACGCGGCGGCCACTGACAGGAGGCATACGGACCTCCTTGCCATCCCGATACACGAGAGCATCTTCTGCCAACAACAAGAAATTGGTCGCCAGAATAGTGGCGCCAGCCCCGCCGGTGCCAGCTGTGTAGTAAGAGTAGCTCAGCGTCTTCGGCGTGTCTGTGCTGTCTGCGGCGGTCCCCTGTCTTACCATCTCGAGAGCCATTATGTTGGACACACCCGGGAAAATGCCGGCGCCAGTTATTCCCTTCAGGCCAGCCGCCTGCGCGCGAGCGTGTAGTCCCCGCGCGTTCCGAGCGTATTCTGTGTCGTCACACACGTCGACGTACAGACGGACGCCAGCCTGCAACGCGGCTTCCAACACGTCGCACTGAGGCCGCCTCTGGAATGGGCCCGCCGCGTGGATGACGAGGTCGAAGCCTCGAAGCGCATCAACTAAGGCTTCCTGGCCAGCGTCCAGGTCGATGCGGCGGAAGGCGGCAGCTTTCAGCTCAGGACGCGACGCCTGAGCCGCTCTGAAGTTCGCCTCGCTGCGGCCGGCTAGTGTGAGACTCGTGTCTGCAACGAGAGCGGAGGCGGTAGACAGGCCAACTCTTCCAGTGCCACCAACGATGAGGACCTTCTTGTCTGCCGTGCACACACACTCCAAGCTGTGTCTGGCCCTGGGCCCTCGTAGCCGGCGGCAGCCATGCGCACGCTTCGCGCAGGCGACAGGCGCCTCACGTGCAACCACGCTGCCAATCATAGAGGAGGGAGCTGCAATGCCACGCTGGCCAGCGCCAGCGCGATTACTCAAAGATCCATCCTCCGCGAGAAGTATTGAAGGCAAGAATGCAGGGCCTGAACGCCCCCGTCGTTTTGGCGTCAGGGTCGCGCCTCGGGGCCTGCCGCGGTTGCAGCAGAGAGTCACATGCGCGTGCGCCGCAAATTTGCCGTCGCCTGCGCGTCACCGTCCGGGCAGAATCGGTGCGTGATTGGGACAGCACCTGCGTGTGCGTTCTGCCTGTGAAGAGCCGCCGGCTGACGAATAGGGGTCCTCGCCTGCAGAGCTCAGAGAAAATGCGGATGGCGCAGCAGGAGATGCGCGACTTTGGCGCACGTGACCCAACGACGGCAGAGCTAGACTTCAACTTCCAGGAACGGGTGCGTGGCACTGCGCCTGCTGCGAGAAGCACGGGGCACAAACACCAGGGGGCCCCAAGTTTTGGATACACACTGGGCTCACCGGCTTCTGCTCGTGCCAGGTGCTCTTCAACGCCAGCACGGAACATGTGATCATGATCCCCTCGTCTGCGCGCAAGTACTTGGGCTTGGCAAGCAAAAGGTGAGCAGCTGAGCGCACCTCCAGACGCAACTCTTCTCCTCGAACCCACACGCCGGAAGTCCGTCCTAACGCGAGCCTTACGCACGCACAGCATCACACCCAGCCCGCCTGGAACCAAGCCACTGGAGTTCAAGGACGCGGAGCTGAGACGCAAACAGGTGGGTCAATACTTTTTCTTGTTATCCTCTCAGCATCAACTCACTCATCGCTGCTAGGTCCTGGACTGGAAGTTTGTGGAGGATAGCGGGTCTCTGCGTCTACGGTGCGTGTCGCTGCCAAGCCCAGCCCAGCCATCTCCCACATCTGATGCCTAACATCTGATGTGTTCCATGCAGGCGCAACTGGCTGGTCAAGGACGAAGCTGCCGGAAAGACTCTAGCTGCACGCGTGCAAGAGGTGGCCACCGAAGAGGGCTACGCTGCGGCAGTGCATGTGTCCCAAGCGGGGGAGCAGATCACGGTCGATGTTAGCAGCCCCGGCCTCGACGGCGTAACAGACAACGATTTCATCCTCGCCGCCAAGGTGGACTCGCTCGACCTTGCGGACCTAGTCAAGCCCGCCCGCCGCCGCACACAATTTTACTAGACTCACCGTGTCGCAAGACGCATTCCTCTGTTCACGCCCGTCGCGCAGTCTTTCTTTTATCGTTGCTCTAGGCGCGCTCACAGCAACTTGCCCTGGTATGATTAGCTCTGTGGTCTGGCTTCCAAGGGGAGCTGCCAAGCCGGCACCCCAACTGGTGGAGCCGTCAGGTGCGCTGCTGTGCCACATTGTCTCCACATTACCACGCCACGCAGTGTGAATAGCACGCCTGACGCACGGCCCGCGTCTGCAGAGGAGGAACTGGCTGCAGCCCGCAGCCGAGCGGCAGCTGTAGCAGCAGGCGCAGCAGACGACGCATATGACTCAGACGACGGCGGCGACGAGGCAAGGGACGCCGACGACACGGCAGCTGACGACAGTGACAGCGCAGACGAGGAGGCTGCAGTTGCAACGGCCCGGGCGGCTGCTGCCCACCTGTCCGTGGACGCCAGCGTCGAGGCGGCGCTGGCCGAGCTGAACATGGATGCATACGATGAAGAAGACGAGCACGTGCAGACCGCGCGTTTATTTGGCGGCAGTGGGCCGCTCACGTATTACGCCAGCAACGCTGATGACCCATACATCACCCTCCCTGACGACGACGATGACAGCGACGACAGGTCCAGCGAGCTCAACCTGCGCGACACGGGTGCGTCTGCCGCGACATGCGGCCTCATGATGCTCACCAGGCGAGTGGGTCCTTGACGATTCATGCCCCCACGGTTGCTTGCAGACCTCATCGTGCTGGCCGCGCGGACTGAAGATGATGTGAGCCACTTGGAGGTGTGCGTGTATGAAGAGGCCACGGAGGCGGAGGAGGCTAACCTATTCGTGCATCACGACCTGCTCTTGCCTGGTGCGGCAACATTGGGATGGTAGCTGTGACCTGCTCCATGGTCTGACACGCCCTGCTCCCAGCGTTCCCACTCACCCTGGCATGGCTAGACTGCCCTCCCGGCGCCACGGAGGGCAGCGCTCGCGGTAACTTTGTGGCAATCGGCACAATGTTGCCTGGCATCGAGATCTGGGACTTGGACTTGCTTGACGCGGTTGAGCCGGCAGCGGTGTTGGGCGACATGATGGCCGGGCAGCCGCCGCCGCCGAGCAAGTCAGCAAAGAAGAAGGCGAAGAAGAAGCTCGAGAAGGAGGGCGCCGTAGAGGACGCTGAACTGGATGAGAACACACACACAGGGGCAGTCATGGCGCTTGCCTGGAACGGTGCGACACGTGCAACGACAGCCATGCATGCCCAAAAGTAAATTGATGCCCGACTGCTTTGCGCAGCGGAGTTCCGCAACGTGTTGGCTTCTGGGTCAGCTGATACCACCGTGAAGGTGGGACACACTAGTGCCTGCATCCACCCCAGCATGCCGAGCTGCTCACCCCGTGCATTCTGTTCGCCTCCGCCAGGTGTGGGATGTTGTCAGCGGCAGCTGCGAGCACACGTTGAGGCATCACACGGACAAGGTGCAATCGTTGGCATGGAGCACCCACACCCCGTCTGCTCTGCTGAGCGGCAGCTTCGACCAGACAGCTGTCGTGTGCGACGTGCGCAGTGCCGCCAGCGGTGACATGCTCGTCTGGCAGCTGGGCAGCGACTGCGAGTGCGTGGCGTGGCAGCCTGGGGGAACTCAAGCGTTGGTCAGCACTGAGGACGGCCTTGTTCGCTGCTGGGACTCCCGAGCGGGTGGCGGATCCTCCCCCCTATTTACTCTAGCTGCGCACCGCAAGGCGACGTGCACGCTGGCGATGAGCGCCCACGCACCGGGCCTGCTTGCCACTGGCAGCACGGACAAGAAGACCAAGCTGTGGGACATCTCCACTGGCGCGCCAGAGATGCTAGCCAGCCAAGACGTGCGTGTAGGCGCCGTCTTCACGTCCGCCTTCTGTCGGGATGCGCCACACCTGCTGGCGGTGGCTGGTGCCCAGTCGGGCGTATCAGTCTGGGATGTCGCCACCGAAGCTGAGGTGAAGCGTCGCTTCCCGCAGCTTGGCACGCAATGAAAGCATTAAGCAGTGACACGGACGCAGGCAACTCTAGCGCTATTGATACAACAGTTGTCCAAAGTGTGACGCGTCTCTTTTGTCTGCATGCATGGACTACTCGTGTCCCCTCTTCGTCGTCGTACAGCGAGCTACTTTTGGGGGCAATGATGGTGTGGGCTGCGCAATCATCACGCCTTGATGGGGTAATCATGCACCACAAGCAGCGGCGACGCGAGGTCCTCCGACGAGGTCTCCACCAGGACTGCAGCCTGCGCCGGCACCATGCGAGCGCGCGTGGGGCGCGTCACCATCATGCGCACCGCACGCGTGCACAGGAAGGAAAAGGTGAAGACGAGCGCCACAAGGAGACCCAGGCCCATGAGGCAGGCACCCTCCGGCTCGTCATCGTCGTCGTCGTCGTCATCATTGTCGTCGTCGTCGTCGTCCTCGTGCGCACCCAGGTGGTGGTGGTGGTGGCTGTGCATCTCCTCGCCGTGGACGCGCTGCATGTCCAGCTGGAGGGCGAAGACGGGGGCGATGCGCTGCTGCGCCAGCAGGTTGCCCAGGATGGCGACACGCGCAGCAGCGTACGGGTCCTGCTCCATGGGAATGCCCTGCTGGGGGCCGAACCGGCGGGGCCCGTCGAAGGGGAGGGCAACCACCGTGGACTCCTGGTCCGCAGACGAGCTGGACGACTCGCTGCTGCTGGAGAACCAGCGGCTGAAGGCTGCGGGCAGCGGCAAGAAGGTCTGCTCGCTGCTCGGCTGCGCAAAGGTGGTCGGGTCAGGGAGCTCTGGAACCACCTGCTCCGGCGCCTGCGTCCACGGGCGCGAGCGTGCGTTAGTGACTGCTTCGTATGAAAATACAAGCCAGCGCCCGCGGGGAGTCACCGCAGAGCCCGTGGCAGGTGCGCGCACGGCGGTGAGCCGGGACTGCGTTCACTAGGGCATCGAGCTCCACGTTGCCCACGCAAAAGCCAACCACCGCGGCCCTCGCCACGCGTCGCGGCGCACGAGACTGGCACCACTTGGCAAAAGGCGCGCCGGGAGTGGCTCGCAGACCGTGTGGCTCGCTTGCCAGCGCGCTGTTGGATGGGGCGCCAACGGAAGGTTTCGCACCTCGGGCTGGCCGCACGAGCAGGACTGGATGGAGCCGAACGGCGTGTCGCGGCACAGGAAGCTAGTGGCCACCAGGTTCTGAGCGGCGCAGTCCGCGTCGCAGGAGGCGCGCGCGTCGTCGCAGGCTGGCGCCTGCTGAGCAGCGGCGCACACCGCCAGCGCCAGCAGAAGAACCACGCGGCACCGCATGGTTAGAAGCGCGCCCTCTGCCTCCTCGGTCCTTCACGCAACCCGCGAAGGCGCTCAGAGTGAAGCTGCTGACGTGGCGCCGTGAAGGAAGGAGAAGGAAGCTCTCTTCCTCTCCCAAAGCGAATGGCGTTTACGGTGCGTGCTTTGGCTCGCTTTGGATAACTGCGTACCTGTTCGCGGACTCGGAACTGACGTCGCAGTTATTATGCGTCCATCGCAGGCCCAGCCGCGGACGACACCTGTCGGTGGAGCTGCCTTTCCTTTCCACCGCGGAGAAGCCAGCCCCGCGCACTGCGCGCGCCCGGGCGCCTGCAGACACAGGTACGCTACCACACGAACACCCAGTGCTGGGCGGAGAGCGCTGGGTGCGACGCGGGAGAACCCTAAGGCCTAGGAAGGACGAGGAAACAGAGTCAGACTGAGTTCCGCCGCAAGACGTGCGCGCCGTTGTGACAGCCTGTCTCACTCGGCGCTGCCGTCCCACAGGACGCCTGCGGGCGTGGAGCTGACGTGCCGCGCTTCTGAGGGCGTCAGCGGTGGCTTCCGCCTCCCTGCTTCTTTGGTTGGCATTCGCCACGGCCAGGCGCGACGCGCCCGAGGACACAGCGTGGTGACACGCGCAGAGCAGGCGCGTGCGAGCATGCAGCAGTGCATATGTACCTGCATTGGCGGCGGAAGTGCGCGTGCACGCCTGGACTGACACCCCACCCACCAATACTTCTTCGTGGCCAGGATTACTACCAGCTGTTGGGCGTCGCCCGCGGCGCGGATGTAAAGGACATCAAGAAGTCGTACAGGCAGCTGGCGCGCAAATACCATCCGGTGAGCGGAGCTGAGAGACTGTTTCTTGGATGCCCCGCCTGTTGCTCACCTCTTTTGTCGTCTCTGCGCAGGACGTGAACAAGGAGCCGGGCGCAGAGGAGAAGTTCAAGGCAATTAGTAACGCGTACGAAGTGCTGTGCGATGACCAGAAGCGCGCCGTGTACGACCGCTTCGGCGAGGCTGGCCTCAAGGGGGGCATGGGTGGCGGCCCCGGCGCAGGCGGCATGGGC
>Ga0164296_1001957_pt1 | contig 21077 bp, 17 predicted proteins | sample GEODES057metaG_FD_113533 | JGI IMG/M metagenome (GOLD analysis project Ga0164296, IMG submission 113533) | Dystrophic lake water microbial communities from Trout Bog Lake, Wisconsin, USA - GEODES057 metaG | ecosystem: Environmental > Aquatic > Freshwater > Lake | place: USA: Trout Bog Lake...
CTCGAGGACTGTGTGTGCTGACGTGGTGCCTCGCCCTGTAAGTAACTTACCATCAGCGGTCTTTGAAAAGCTTACTGTAAGGCTTACCGCAAGCTGGGGCTGAGCTTACAGGCCATCCCAGTTTTTTAGCACGACAGCGCCGCCCCGGCGCGTGATGTGTGTGATGCAATAATAACGCAATTCATAGCTTCAGAGCTGCCGCATTGAACGCGCCGCCGTGTCGCGCCTTAACCTCCTCCTTCAGCCGCTTTGCAGCTGACATTGGCGCCTCGCCCAGCGCGGACGCCGTCTTAGCTGCATCCGCCGCCTCCTGCAGGCGCGCAAACACCTTTGTGGACTTGCCGTACTCCGACTGCTGAGCAGCGCTCCGCGGCGCCCTGGGCCCACCGCCAGTAGGGGCATCGCTGCGTGAGGGCTTGAAGCCTGCAGCCACGGCAGCTGCTTCCGCAGCCTGTCTCTGCTGCGTGATGAGCCGTCTCTTCGCATCCGCGGCGGCGGCAGAGGCCATGCCTTTCCGCTTCTTGCGTGCGCGACGAGCAGTCTTCTCCTCCCTTGTCAGCTCTACCTCAGCTTTGATGACACCTGCAGCGCTGCCGCGCACACCGCCGGCCGCAGGGCCGGCTCCCTGGCCACCAGCATACACCTCCTCGGGTGCGCGCAGTGAAGCCGTGGACACCAGCGCAGGCGCCACCTCTTCCATGGCCAGCGCAGGCACGTCCTTCTTCGCAACCTGCATGTCCTCCACAAACGGCTTTGGTGCGAACTGGAAGTGACTCAACGCGTCCAGCTTGGCGCACAGAGCTGCAAACAGCGCGCGAGCCTCACGTCCTTCAGCACTCTCGTCAGGTGGAGCTGCAGCTGCAGAGGCCGCGGCCGCGGATGGCGCCGCGCCGGTGGCGACAGCAGCAGCGGCTTTTGCGGCAGCTTCAGCAGCTGCTTTTTCTTTCAAGTACTGCTCCTCGTAGATGTCAGCCAATCCCTGTGCACTCTTCTCATCTTGAAGCACCACCTGGCGCCGCTTCCGCCCCGGCGGCGGAGGCAACTTGCGCTGCACGTCATCGAAACGCTTCTCTGCAATGCGGCTGCGGATGATGTCCTCCAAGCTGCGAGTCGCGTCCTGGGTCACCACTGGCGGCGGCGCGCTGGCGTGCTCGAAATCGATGGCAACTTCCAGGGCGCTGTTCAGGGGCCGGTCCCCGCCGCGCACCTCACCACGCATGAACCACTCCTTGGGACCTAGGTTTGCAGCCTCAAGAGCGCGCACTTGGGCGCCTAGGCGGGCTTGGCGTCGAGCAAATGCTGAAAGCGCAGCCATTCCGTCGTCATTGTCCTCGTCCAACTGCTCCTCCTCATCTGCTACAGCGGCCTCATCTTCATCGCCGTCGAGATCGCCCTCATCTGAGCCATCGCCATCACCATCGCCATCCGGCTCCTCTTCAGCCTCCTCCTCAAAGCCGTCACCGCCACCAGCATCGCCACCGCGTCCGCGCCGCTTGCGTGGCCCAAAGAAGTCCTCATACCGGATGCCATCTGCAAGTGCGTCGTCTCCGTCCCCATCGCCATCGCCTGTTGCGGCGGCGCTACGCCGTTTTGGTGCCGCTGCTTTACGTGCTTTTCCGCCAGCCAGCGCGTTTGTGAATGCAACAGCTGCATCTAAATCTGGATCTGCGTCGTCATCGGCAGGTGGGACTGGTCCAGCGCCGAAGAACAACTCTTCGTCGTCCATTTCAACCTCCTCATCTCCGCCGCCATCGCCGTCGTCATCATCGCCATCTATCGCATCGTCGTCATCATCACCGTCGGCGCCTCCACGGCGTTGCTGCCGCGCTTGACGAGCAGCCTCCGCCTTTTCAGCCTCCTCCACAAACTCCTCCATGTCGTCCAGCCTGAAAAACCTGTCCTCCGTCGGCAGACGCCGCCGCCGCACTGGTGGCGCATCATCATCGGCATCTTCGCCATGCAGCTCATCCTCGCCCTCATCGTCGTCCTCCTCCTCCGCCTCGTCCCCTTCCTCGTCGCCTTCAGCGCCGTGCGCGTCTGTTTCCCGCCCCACTACATGCGGCGGCGGAATTCCAGGGAACAACGCTGTCCCGCCGATCTCCTCGTCATCCTCGTCCCCATCGGCAGCGGCGGCTGCAGCCTCACTTCCGGGAACCAGCACCGCTTTCCTGGCAGCACGCAAGCTCCGTTTCACGCGGCTCAGCACGGGCGCAAGGCGCAAATCAATCTGAATGCACACAAATCGTGTGTCAGATGAATCATATATAGAGCGCGCTTCGCTTAGGAGGCAGAAGAGCTCTGTGTGCTTGTGTCGACTTTCTCTCTAGGCTCAGAACCGTAGTAATTGTTTCTCTGTGCTCGTCATCCTTTGGATAGGAGTCGGCTACCTGGTTGAAATATCTTTCCTCTTCGCCCGCACAGGCGCAGCAACGCCCCGTCGATGACCGCCCCACAACGCACCTGCTGCCACACTTGCTCGACGTCAAAGCCGTCTGTGTACAGCTCCGGCAGCGCGTCACCTGCAGGTACGCCCGCCGCGACGGCTGCGGCGTGCAAGGTGGCGTATAGCGCCTAGAAGGCGAAGCAGAAAATGTCAGGCGGCGGCCGTATCCCGAGTAGTGCTGTGGGAGACCGCAATAAGGTCGCTGCTGTCGCTTTCCCAGGTTCTCTTGCATCAAGCGACTCGCAGACGGCGTTGGGGCAGCTCCATACAAGCGGCGCAAGCGGCTATACAGCGACACGGCTCACGCACCTGTGCTGCCTCTGTTGCGGCGGCGACGACGTCCGTCGACGCTGTGGCTAGTGTCTGCGGCTTAGACAGCAGTGCCTCCAGTGCAGCCAAGCGCTGCAGAGAACGCGTGAGTGAGCAGCTGCATGACGGCAGGACGGCCCCAGGCAAGACGTCCACACACCTGGTCCTCTAAGTGGACACCTGCCGCTGCCATGACGATTCTACTGTGGCGCAGACACTGCGCGGATGGTCACAGAACAACGGCCCTGCGAGGGGCGTTCTCATAAAAAATAGCACTGCACCTAGCTAAGCTAGGGGCTAGCGGGGTCATTCCTCGAGCGGCGGCATCTCCGACAGTGTGCGTGCGAGCACTGCCCTCAAGATGTCTGTGTTGGCAGTCTGGACCTTGTTGAGATCGCCAATCAATTCCTGCGCCAGCTCTAGCCTCAGTGCAAGCAACCTGATCAAGAGGTCTCTCGGATTCACGTCTCGGACGCCATGAACAGCCTGCTCGAATCCAGCCGGGCTCGGCGCACTGGACCTGCCTGGGTCAGACACCTTGGCTGGAGGCTGTGCTCCCATTTCGGTCAGCCAAACGCGGGCGGAATTGTCGCTGTCCACTTTGGGCGGTCCTACGCGACTGAGATATTCATTCAGCCACAAATGCGACTCGCCATTGGTCTCACTCAGGAAATGTAGCAGGATCTTTACGCTTTGCCGCGTAAGAATGGCGTCCACAAGCTGCCCGGTCTCCTTCCTGTAAGGCAGCGGCCAGCCGTCCTCTTTGGGCGACGCTCGTGGCACATGCAGCGTTAGCGAGAGTCTAGGCCGTTGGCAGTGGTGCCCCCAGCGAGAAGGTCTGGTCCCACTCGCATAGCAGGCGACTTTCACCGGCGCCACGCACGCACGCATCGATGCATATGCCAACGCGCAATCGTTGGAGGCAGACAGAGGTCACGCGACGGGCACAGACTTGCAAGTGAAGCACATTTTGTTCGGCCCGACACAAAATTGACTGAAGCGCCTCGCTCAGTCGGTCGTTATGCCTGACGATGACGGCATTGTGGACCTGACGAACGATAGCGACGATGGTTTGCCTCCCAGCTGGCGGTCGCCCACAGAGCCATGCACAAACAAGCGCCCACTGGGAGGTGGTGGTGCCTCTGCCGCGGCTGGCGGCCCCAGCCACGAGGTGCTCGTCATCGACGATGTAGACCACCCGTGCGATGTGTGCTCCAAAGTGGACGCGGACACGTTGCACCTTCAAATACCAGGCTGCGGTCACCGCCTATGCCAAGCCTGCTTGACAGCTGCCGCCAACAAAGGCCTCGCTGCGTGCGTGTGGCCACTGCGGCTCGCAGCTCCGGCAGGCGCAGCGGCTGTCGCGCCGTCACCCGCGGACTTTGCGTTCGCAGCGTGGAGCTGCCCCAAGGCTAAGTGTTCCGCTCTCTTGTCTGCGAAAGCGCTAGAGAAGAGCGAGTTGAGCAGCAGCCAGCAGGATGTCGCGCTTCGCTGGATGGCCGCGTGCTTAGATGCGACTGCTGCTGGCTGCGCGTCTGCCGGGGCGAGTGGCAGGTCTCCCTCTGGGCCCAAGGGGGGGCCTAAGAGTGCTGCGGCCGCCAAAGGCGACACCGGCAAGTGGTGCGCCACGTGCGGGAAAGCGGTGTCCATGATGATGCAGGCCACGGGACACGTGTGCTTGCCCGAGCGAGAGCACAGCCTCGCGCTGGCAAAGCACGCTGCTGCACTGCGTGACGCTCACTGGGCTCCTGGCGGGTGCGGCGGGACTGTCTCCACCTCTGGCGCGAAGCGGTTACACAAGTCCTCTGCGGCTGCGGGAGCGCCGAAGCCGGGCTCCGGCGTCGGATACGGAGGGGCTACGGGCGCTCCAACAAAAGCCATGCGCGCGGCTGTGGCCAAGGCCCAGGACAAGGAGCGCGCTGCGGATGCGGCTACAGCTGCGGCGCTGAGTGCCATGGCTGGTGCAGTGGATGCGCTACCGTCAGCAGATCGCATGACGTGCTTTGCAGCTGCCGCCTTGGCGCACGGCGGTGCTGTTCCAGCTTTGCGCGCATGGCTGCGCACTGCAAGCCTGTTCGAAGCCGCCACTCGAGGGGAGGTGTTCACCGCGGCGTTGAGCGCTGTGCGCGCATTTGCCGGCAGGAACGACACCTTGGGGTTGCTGTGCATACACAGTAGCAAGACGACGCAGGACGTGCCTCTGCCTGGCCGCCTTCAAGGGTCATTGCCAGCGGGCGAAGGAGGAGCGGCGGGTGATGCGCAGGAGGAGGAGGACGATGGTGACGATGACGGCGGACGCACTCTGCTTGACGAGCTGCGTGAAGTGGCCAGCCAAGCGGAGGCGGTCCTCGCAGCTAGCGCATCCGCTGGCGCCCGCGATGAGGTGTCCGCCTTAGCGCAGCAACTTGTAGACGCATACAAGCTCTTGTGTCAGCGCAGCCGCGCTGCTGGCGTGAAAGCGCCAAACAAGCGCAGACGGCTGGCGGCAGCAGCGGCAGCAGCAGCTGCTGGTGGTGGCGGCGGGGCTGCCTCAGCTGCGGCCGCGGTGGAGGCTGAGTACCAGGCCATCATGTCGCCGCAATGTTTCGATAGCTCGCCGCTGCTTCAGACGCACTACTTCCGGAAAGAAGCGCCCCCGCTCGGCGTTGGCGGAGAAGCTGGCAAGCAACGCATGCGACGCATCGCACGCGAGGCTGCTGCCATGCGCAGTGGCTTGCCTTGTCATTTCGGCTCCGCTGTGGCGTTGCGCGTGGATGATGAGCGGCCGGATGTGATGCAGGCGATGATAGTGCCGCATGGGGACACGCCCTACGGCAATGGCGTGTTCATTTTCGACATCCTGCTCCCTGGCGACTACCCCAACTCGCCGCCAAAAGTGCAGCTACTCACCACTGGCGGTGGGCGAGTGCGTTTCAATCCGAACCTGTACGCGGAAGGCAAGGTGTGCCTCAGCTTGCTCGGCACGTGGAAAGGACCCAGCTGGGACCCAGCGACGAGCACGCTCCTCCAAGTCCTGGTCAGCATCCAGAGCCTCATCTTCGTGGAGAAGCCTTGGTTCAACGAGCCTGGATTCGAGCGCACAGAGGGTACGCCAGAGGGTGAGCGCAACAGTGAGGCGTACAACGCGCAATGCCGCGCAGACACGCTGCAGTGGGCTCTCCTGCCTGCGCTGCGTAGTCCGCCGCCAGCATTCAACGCCTTCCTGGTGCAACACTTCCGACGCAAGCACGATGATATCAAGCGCCAACTTGATGAGTGGTCAGCGTTTGCGAAGCGCGGCGCGGTGGCACGGGGCCCGCATGTCACTTCAGGCGATTCTGCCCGCCAGCTGGTGCAGGCAGCCGCGGAGTGCGGACAAGCGCTGCAGCGGTATGCTCCCGCAAAGCCGAGCCGAGGACCCATTGACACCGTTGTCATCGACTGAAGGAGGGCTACGCGTGGTCACAAAAAATACGCAATAACAAGTAGACGACTCACGCAACATCTCACCGTCAGTGCTAGCTTGCTGCGGGTGCGGCGGGCAGCTGCAGCGATTGCACCGTCGCGAACACCCCCTTCAACTGCTCTTTCAGCGCGGCTTTGGAGCTTTGCGCCTCTGCGAGCCGACCTTCTGCGTCTGCTGCTCGACGTTGCGCCTCTTCAGCAGCCAATACAGCGCTCTCCACCTGCGCCTGCAGGTTACTTATCAACTCCTTGGCTTGCTCGTGCGCTCCACCACCACCATCCGCGAGCCTCGACTGCAGCGCATCCCTCTCAACAGTCACCGTCGCCAGCGCAACTCGCGCAGTATCCGCATCCGCTGTTGCGACACGCACAGCTTCTTTTGCGCGTGAGAGCTCGTCAGCCACACTCGTGCGCTGCGCCTCCATCGCCTGTCTCATCCACTGCTCGCTCTCGGACAATTGAGCAGCCAACTGCTGGCGCTCTTGAAGCAGCTGCCCTTCTTTCTCCGCCAAGGCTGCTTGCAATTGCGCACGCTCCTCTTCCCACACGGATGGTGGTGTATCGCCTCCTGCAGTCGATTGCTTTGTTTCCTTCCTTGCATCCAACTCACGCTTCAACGCGTCTGATTTCTCACGCTCCCTCTGTAGCGCGGACAGCGCTTCGGACACCGCCTGCGCAGCATCCTGCGTCTGAGCCGCTAAGCGTGCCTCGAGCGCAGACATCTCAGCGCGGGCAGTGTCAGCTGCAGCCTGGGACGCGTCCCGCTCCCGTGACAGTGCCGCCACTTGACGTTGCGCGTTTGATGCTACTGCATCCCGCTCCTCATCCGCAACTTGGCGCACAGAGTCCAGTTCTCGCTGCATGGCCTCCTTCTGGGCCGCATGCTGGCGCTCCAACTTCCGCAACGCGGTCTCGTGCTCTGTTTTCAGCTGCGCGATTTCAGCGGCATGTTGTCGCGAAGAACCCGCGCTCGCTTGTGCTGTGGCGCGCTCAGCTGCTTCCAGCACCTGTCGTGCGCTTGCTTGCTCTGTTGCAAGGAGATCAGCCTGCAGCTTCTCCACTTGCGCTGCCAGCACCGACGTTTCCTTGGCAGCCTTGGCGACGAGTTGTTCGAAAAGCGCGTGCAGCTCCCCTAAGCGAGCAGGCGCAACCTGCGACCAGTCGCTGCCAGTCATCGGATGAAGCTCTATGCCGGTCGCCTTCACCCGCATCCCGATGCGCGCCCAGCAGGCGCCATACCACGAGCAATAGGTCCTGCGAATCAATCAAAGCGCGAAGGGATGACGCGGCAGGCGAGCATTCGGCGACCCTTCGCTGCCATGTTTCGTTCCTCCCGCGCCTTGGTGCGTGCGCTCCACCCCTTGACACGGAGCCATGGTGCAGAGCAGCCCCATCACTGTCGCTGGCTCGCCTCTGCCCCGCTGCCGCCTGCTGTTCCGGTGCTGATCGGCGGCGAGCTGCGCCAGAGCACAGCGACGCAGTTCGTGGACGTGAAAGACCCCGCGACTGGAGTGGTGGTCGCTCGCACGCCGCTGTGCACGGGTGAGGAACTTAAAGCTGCCGTGGAGGCTGCGTCAAGGGCGGCGCCTGGGTGGAGAACGACGTCTGTTGCGGTGAGTTGACCCCTCTTTTTTTGTGTGTTTGGTCGCACACAGCTGCTTTGCGGTGCGGTGCGGTACGGACACTAACTGACCCGCAACGTGTTATACACGCAGGCTCGGAGTCGTGTTATGTTCAAACTGGCGGAGCTGATCAGGACACACACCGACGAGCTGGCTGCGCTGGTGACCAAGGAGCAAGGCAAGACTCTGGCTGACGCCCGGGGCGACGTGTTTCGCGGCCTTGAGGTTGTGGAAGCGGCCTGCGGTGTGGGCACGCACCTGCAGGGAGAGCACCTGGAGAATGTGAGCACCGACATCGACACATACACGCTGAGACAGCCGCTGGGCGTGTGCGCTGGCATTGCGCCCTTCAACTTCCCCGCCATGATTCCGCTATGGATGTTTCCCCTGGCATTGGCGACTGGCAACACGTACGTGCTCAAGCCCAGCGAGCGGGTGCCGAGTGCGGCAGTGCGGCTCGCAGAGCTGGCCATGCAGGCTGGCGTTCCGCCGGGAGTGCTGAATATCGTGCATGGTGCGCACGATGCAGTGAATTTCTTGACATCTGCGCCGGAGGTGCAGGCTGTGTCGTTTGTGGGCGGCGATCCTGCGGGCAAGCACGTCGCTCAGCGGTGTGCGGCGAATGGCAAGCGGTTCCAGTGCAACCTGGGAGCTAAGAATCACGCGGTCGTCCTACCAGATGCGCATCCGAGAGCTACAGCCGCGGCGCTGGTGGGGGCTGCCTTTGGGGCCGCTGGCCAGCGCTGTATGGCACTCAGTGTCGCTGTGTTTGTGGGAGACTGCAGCGCTGTTGTGGAGGAGATGAAGTCATTGACGAAGGGCCTCGTCCTAGGTGACGGCGCCGCAGAGGGCACCGACGTCGGACCGGTCATCAGCGACCGCAGCCAGGCTCGCATTCTGAACCTGATCTCATCATCGGTCGCTCATGGCGCAACGCTGGCCGTTGACGGCCAGGAGGCGGTGGCCAAGCTCCCGCCGCGGCTGCGTGGCGGCAGCTTCGTTGGCCCCACCGTGTTGACGGGCGTTACCCAAGACAGCCCGGCGTACGGCACCGAGGTCTTCGGTCCTGTGCTGCTGTGCATGCAAGCGTCCACCTTGGAGGCTGCCCTCGAGATCGTGAATGCGTCTCCATACGGCAACGGGGCGGCCATCTTCACGCAGAACGGGTCTGCAGCGCGGCAGTTCGTGAGCCAAGTGACGTGCGGTCAAGTGGGTGTCAACATCCCCATCCCAGTGGCTATGCCGTATTTCAGCTTCACCGGATGGAAAGGATCATTCAATGGTGCTCTGCATTTCTATGGCAAGCAGGGCGTTGAGTTCTTCACGCGTACCAAGACTGTGACGGCGAGCTGGAAGGCTGTTGACAGTGTGAAGAAGCAGCGCGCACAGACCTCGTTCCCGACATCAAAACCAGTATGAGGGTGATGTGTCGCTCCCAAGGGTGACTTGACTCCCTTCGCTGGGTCGCTGTCTTTTCGGAGGTCTCTTGCTTTCGGTGGCACGCTCGCATCATGGCTCAACCTGAAGTCATTACGGCTGCAATGCGACGCGCAGAGCCTGCCATAGCTGCTGGCGCAGACCCGTATACAGCCACTGGACTTGTGTTCGGCCTGTCAGAGTGCAACGGAGACACTTACAGAGCCTGCCAAGCGGAGTGCCCCCATCTGCTTACTGCGCTCATCGAGAAGTATGGCGTAGACTTCAATCGCGTCATTGAAGACAATGGTCAGACGCTGATTACTTGCGCCGCCTTGAGCGGTTCTACCAAGTGCATCGCAGTGCTGCTCAGCCACGGCGCAGACGTGAACTTACCAGCTGTTTGTTACGGAAACCTCTTTTCGCCGCTCCTTGCCGCTGCTCAACGTGGGCATATCGCTGTTTGTCGACAGCATGTAGAGGCCGGAGCCAACGTGGAATTCCGAGGTATACGTAAGTTTTGGCGAAGCTTCCATGGCGTGCGTGCAGCTGCTATTGGGCACGGCTCCAAACTGGAATTGCACTCCGGAGCAGCTGAGCGACGCCCCCACTGCCATGAAGCCTGGCACGATTTTGCTGGCTCTGCGATTTGGAAATGCCGACGCATGTAAGCTGCTCATCGCCGCCGGCGCTGACACGCATGGTGGCGTCACTTACGAAGGTGCACTCATTGGTTATGCTGATCTTGCGCGCATATTGTGGCCCGATAGACCGGAGCTGGCTGCTCTGTTTGATGCGGAGGCAGTGCAGGAGCCTCTCGAGCTGCCTTCCTGCGCACATTGCCAGAAGAGCGGCGTCAAACTGAATGCGTGCTCCAAGTGTCACGCCGCGCAGTACTGCAGCACGGCGTATCAGCGAGCGCACTGGCGTGCTCACAAACCAGCGTGCCGCAGTATCAAAGATGTTCACGAATCAAACATTGCAAAGTACAACTTTTGATGGCTGCAGCCGCTGTTGTTTTCACCTTAAGGGCAGCTGATCGGTGGATGCGGAGCCACACCTCAAACAAGCCCGATGACGTTGCGAACTCTTGGGATACCAAATCCTTGGACGGGGCATGTCAGTCTGTCGCCCCCTCGCACGTCTCATGGGGCTCACTCGCATCCTGCTGTCGCTATGTATGCGCGTTACGTACTGGCTGCTTCTGCTGCTGCTTGGTGCCATCGGCGGGGCTGCCGTCGCTGCCAAAGCTGCTGAGCGTCGTTCCCACGCACGATGGCGCAGCGATGCTGTGCGCCGCCTGACTGACGCATCAACCGCAGACCTACGACGTCTCATTGGCGAGTTGCCGCCATGGGTCTCTGACGGGGCGTTTCACAAGGCATGATTGATGTGCATTCACCATGTTGCGACAGGCTTGACTGACGCATTTCCTCCCAGACTGCGTGGCTGAATGAGATCGTGCGCCAGCTGTGGCCGCACATCGATAAGGCTGTCGCAGACATCGTGCATGCGCAGGTCAAGACGCAATTGGCCACGCTTGGGTCACTGTCCATCTACGGGGTGTCCAGTGTCACGCTGCAACAATTCGCCCTGGGCCCATCGCCCCAAATCGGCGGCGTGAAAGTATGGCCGGCGGACGGCGTGGCGCCACCGGGCGCTGTGGTCATGGACATCGACTTGCGGGTCTCGGGAGCCGACAGCAACGCCCTGGTGTACATCCACCTTCTTGTCGGATCTCCATTGGTCATCCAACTGGCGGCTTTGCAGCTGCGCACCGTGGTCCGAGTCTGCTTCCGCGATCTGGGTCCAAGGTTGCCTCCATTCGGTGCTGTCACTGTCTCGTTACTCGGCCAGCCCTTTGTTGACTTCTCGCTCACTGCTCTGTCGGGCGACATCATGGCGCTGCCCGGTCTGGAGAGTGCTGTCAGCGCTGCTGTGACCAAGGGCGTGTCTGGTCTCCTATGGCCACAGCGCATGATTGTGCCGCTTGCGTCAGACACTGATCTGGCCAGCCTGCATCCGCGCGCTACGGGCGTTCTACTCGTGCGCATCAAGGCGGCGCGGGGCTTGCCTATCACAGATGCTGTAGATGCATCGACAGACCCGTTTGTGCGGGTAATTGTGCAGAATCACAGCACAGTGCTGGAGACGCCGCATCGCAAAAAGACGCGGGCCCCAACATTCAACACGTTCGGGATGCTTCCTCTCATCGATGCCGCGCACGAGCGCCTTCACATCGAGCTTTGGGACGAAAATAAGGTCGCTTCGGATGAGTTGGTAAGCACCGCTGAGCTCTTCATCGCAGATGCACTCGCCCGCGCACGTCGAACAAGCAGTGCCGCTGCCATTGCAGATGGCGTCGCATTTTGTGAGTGGGTGCCACTAACCCGGCGGTCGATCAAAGTGACGGACGTGTCAGCAGGCCTGTCTGCCGCGCACAGCCGTGTGCGCTCCTTGGTGACCACTGTGGACGAGAGTGCACACCACGGAGGAGAGGTGCTGCTGGAGTTCACGCACGTGCCGTTCGAGCCGCCTTCAGGCAGCAGCCCTGTGATGCGCCTGCCGCATGGCTGGAGCCTGCCGGAGCGTCAAGATGTCATCATCGTCCGGCTGCTATCGGCGTCACAGCTGCATCCACCGCCAGGATGGACATCGCGCATGACGCCGATTGTGACGGTTAAGCTGTTTGATGGACAGCAACGTACCACAAAGCGCTCATTTACGTCGGAGCCGGGGACAGGGCCCAACTGCTCGTGGTACCAGACATTCGAGTTCACAGAATGCGACGTCGTTGAAGACGATGATGAGGGCGCCGATGCACCTGCTGTCATGCGCGCGCAGCCTGCGCCCGTGCGACTGCATTTCTCACTGGATGCTGGCCAGAAGCAGGGAATTGCAGGTGCAATCACTGGTGCCGCCAGCGGTGCCGTGAGCATCGTGACCCTCGGCATAGTGGGCGGCACCCGCAAATCACCTGACAGCTCGGCCTCGCTCAGACTGCATGGAGCTTCTGGAGGCCTGCTTGGACGCATCCCGGAGTCAGACGCGGACGCTACTGAGGACATCCACTTCGACGCGACAACATTTTGTGGCCGTGCGGTGCTGGATGTGCGCGATGTCGTGCGCAAAGTGCGGCTCAGTGGGGAGCCACACACGATGACGCTTCCTCTCATCGACACGGTGGGAGGCGTCATTACATGCGTTGTCGACATCCGCCGCCTGTCTGCTGTAGGGGTTGGTGATGAGGAAGCAGCGCAACAGATGGCAGTCACTGAGGGTGATGGCGCCCCCTATGAGGCCAGGGCGGAGCAGACTGCAGTGGCGCCAGCTGCCTCTCTGCCATCAGCATCGGCAGGCGCCACTCAGCGCGTCATGCCGCGGGCTTCGGAGGTCAGCCGGCCGAGGCAGTCTAAGCGTTCAGTCCTCGGTTCGTGCTGTGGCGGCAATGGTGACGACCTTTGAAGGTCATAAGACAGCATGTGCAGATGAAATCTCAATTCCAATTCTCAAATTCATGTCACGATGGAATGTGAGCGCCCCACTGGCTCACGGGCACGCTGGCAGCATGCGTCATTCGCAGCTTCAGAGCGTCTGCTGCGCGGACGAACTCAGCAAGAGCAGCGTCATCTCCATTCGAAGTATCCGCTCCCGTAGCATCCTGCAAGTCGTCGTGCGTTAGGAACTCATTATCGCCGCCGTTGTTGCCCTCAACCTCGCTGACATCGACTGCGGCAGCGGCGGCGAGCTTCTCCGCTGCAGCCAGTGCTGCGTCCCGTTCACGCTCTTCAACGAATACGCCATATTGGTTGCAGAAGGACTCCATCGCGCTGCGAGACTGCTCCAGTTGAACCCTCAGCTCTTCACACAGCTTCTGCTGCACTTCTGCTGCACTCGCGGCTTGCGCAGCGCGCTGCTCTGCAGCCTGCGCTTGGGCCTCAGCAGCAGCACGCTGAGACGCGATGGCTGCCAGTGCGGCACGCAGAGCCACGACTTCTTCGGTATCACCAGGTGGCGGCGTCGCCTGTGCTCCAACAGCGCTTCCGTTGCCGTAGTGCGTGTCATGCTGCGATGCATCCACAACTGCAGTTATGGTATCATCCTCGTGGATGCTAGTATTACCACGCGTGCGGAGTGTCGCCTGAACAGCGTCCAACTCCTGCCTCAATGCTGCCGCCTCTACACGCGCCTCCTCCGCAGCTGCGCGTGCAGACACGACTTCTGCGGCAAGCGCATCCGCACTAGCTGCTGCTTGAGCCAGTGCCGCCCGCTCCGCTTGCCATTTGTCGTCTGCCATCTGCAGGCGCTGCGACAGCTGTTTCTCGTACCGCGCACGCTCTGACGCACGAGTCGCCTCGCGCGCCGCCATTATAGCGGCAGCGTCAGCACCCGGTGGCGGCTTGCCCGACAGAGCTTGTCGCGTGACAGCCAGCTGGCTGAGCGCCTCGGACAATGCGCTCTGCGCCTCCTCAGCACGGGCATCCACCGCTGCAGCGTGCGCATGCGCAGCCTCCGCTTCTTCAGCTAAGCTGCTCACATCAGCCTCCAGCGCAGCCTCACGAGCCGCAGCAGCGGCTTGAAACTCAGCGTGGGCATTCTCTGCAGTTCGAAGACGGGCCGCTAATGCTTCGAACGCGTCGTGCAACTCAACGCATTCAGTCTTCACCCGGCGCAGTACAAGTACATGAGGCTCAACAGCCTGCAGCGCTGCCTGGAATTGCCGCACATGCGCTTCTACGTCAACTGCGAGTGCCATGCCACTGTTCGCCTCCGCAACCTCCGCCCTCGCATTCTGCTTCTCTCGCGTCAGCGCAGCTTGAGCTTCCAGCAGCGCAGCTGTTGCTACTTCCAGCTGTGCCGTCATGGCAGATGCGGTCTGCGCTTGCGCTTGCGCTTCAGCAAGCAATGCTTCTTCGGTCTCCCTTGCACGCGCCTTTTCTCTATCCAGCGCTGCACGCAACACGCGCGCCTCTTCCTCAGCAGCAGCAAGAGCGGATGAGGACGCAGCGCTCGCAGTGGCGGCGGTAGTTTCTGAAGACATGGTGCTCCTGAGCTCCTCAACTTCCTGCTCCGCAGCCATCGCACGCTCCTCCGCTGCGGCACTGCTCTCCTGCACCCGCTGCAGCTGCTGCGTCAACGCATCTACCCGGGAGCGCAGAGTTTCCGCCTCGCGACTTGCCGCTAAATCGTCCTCGATCTCAGTTTGCAAGCGCTCCACTTCTGCTAAACTCACATTCGCAAGCTCCGCCTGCGCAGCATCGCGCTGCCGTGTCACCTCCGCAAGAGTTGCCTCACATGCATCCAGACGCTGCTTGAGCGCTGTGAACGCGGCGGCAGTAGGGGCCCCTAAGGCGGCAGCCCCACCTGCGCCTCGCCTCAAGGCCGCCTCCGCCGCCTGACGCGCAGACCGCTCAGCTGACAGCGTCTCAGCTGCGACGGCACGCTCTCGACGTAAAGCTGCCTCTGCGGCGGTGGCGCGACGGGAGGCGTCTTCGGCTGCAGTGCGTGCAGCCTGAAGTGCTGAGCCCATGGATTGGTCATCCACGTCGCTCTGTCGCTGCTGCGCCACGCGTGCATCGTGTGACGCGAGTGCCGCTTGCGCTGTGGCAAGCTGTGCGCGCAATTCGTCGATAGTGCGCTCCTGCTCCTGCACCTTCACACTTGGCGACATCGCCCCCACTGCGGCGGAAGCTTTCACGCTCGCTAGCTCCGCACGTAGCGCCTCGACTTGTGCCTCCGCGTCACGAACAGCTTCCAGCTGGGCGGCAACTCGCTCAGCTCGGACAGCCACATCCCCGCCCCGAAGCCGTCTTTGCAATTGCTCAGCTTTCGCCTGTGACGCCGCAAGCTGGCTCCGCAACTGATCGCACTCCGCTCGCGCAGCGGCAGCAGCGCCATCGCCAGTAGCGGCAGCCCATGCAGAGAGAGCGGCTTGCGTTTTGGCCCGCTCAGCAGCAATGGCCGCGTCTGCAGCATCCGCCCCTGCACTTGCAGCAGCAGCTGCGTCCTCAAGTCGGGCTTCCAGCTCGTCGATGCGCTCATACGCTTCCTCCAGCTCTTCGCGCAAATCTTGGGAGACGATGTCAACGCCTGCAACGCTCTGGTGACCTCCTGTTTGCCTCTGCTGCACGCCCGGCGATGGAGCCATGCGGTGTGCACCACCACCCACATCAGGCTGCGCCTGCTGCGGTCGCTGAGCGGCTTGCGCCACTGCCCGCGCCTGCTTCGTCTCTGCATCTGCCAGAGCGTCTTCAAGGCCGGCCACACGACGACGCAGCGCCCGAACCTCAGCTTGAGCAGCCTGCAATGCCTGAGTATCACCACCATGCTCGCCACCGCCTGAGGCTGCTGCAGCAGTGCCTAGTGTCGGGCCTGGTGCCTGCCCAGCGTTTGCGTGCACGCCCACACCTCCGCCGCCAGGACTGGCGCTGCCCACTGCCCTGCGGCTTCCAGCGCCGCCATTATTGACACCCTCCAGCTGCTGGCGCGCAGCAGACAGCTCCGCTTTCAGCTTCGCGTTCTTCTTCGTTAGAAACTCAGCCGCAGAGGTGAGTGCCCGCTGAGCAACCTGCGCAGCCGCTCGCTCTCGCTCCACCGACGCGAGCACGCTGAGCGCTTGTTGAGGCGCGTCAGGTTGTCGCCAGAACGCGTGGCTTGCGGGCGGAAGCGCGAGGCGGCGGTGCTCCGACAAGTGCTCTTCTGCGCTGCCGCTGCGCCCTCTGCCCGCCACAGGGAAGGTCAACTCTGATCCGGAGCCGCCCTCTTGCGCGTTATCACCGCCCCGGTCGGGCGGGAGTGAGTACGCGCCGGAGAGTGGCCGACCAGCGGAGTCGAATGCAGACGTGCCACCCCCCACGCTGCTGCCGTCGCTCTCTCCGTCGCTGTCGTCTCCTCCAGGCGATGCTATACACTGGGGCACAGGCGATGCGACTCCGCCAGCAGCAGTGGCTGCTCGGCGCAGCAAAGACAGCATGTGCAGTGAGGGGAAGCGCACTCACAGCGTGAATAGACACGCGCCAGCACGCCAGTGTCTAGCGCAGCGCGGCATCGCCGCAAAATTGAGCGTGTTTCGTACTCTCATCGCAAGAAGACGGGCCTGCCGAGGAGATGGGCCTGCACTAGTGCGCTTGGTATATTACCCCTCTTCAGCGCCGCGGCAGACGGCCCGTCCGTTGTGTGTCCACGGCGCAAGGCCGTGGTTGTGTGTGTGTGTGTTAGCAAGCAGTGCAAAAGAGAGAGGTCCATTTTTGAGCAGTCAGCAACGCCCCAGCAGCAGCAGCTAGCTTTGTCATCTCCTTGTTTCCCCCATGTATTCCCCCAGTGTATAGCCCCGGTATGTCCACCCTCCGTGTGTTGTGTATCCCCTTGTCTCCGGCCGGAGCCGCCGATTGGCTGAATAAGCCGTACAATTCGGCGGCACACGGCCGGATGTAAACTGAAAAGCATCCCCGCCCGCAACACGCACGTGCGTGTTGAAGGAGCAACCCCAACAAAAGTGTGTATTCAAGCATGTCAGCAGCCTGTGGATGTGTGTGTGCGTGTGTGTCAGAGCACTCAGCAAACTGTCGTGGTCACAATCATGCGTTTGCAGTCACCGTACCGTAAGCGCGCTTGGCAGGCAACACGACACGCAGCGTAGTAGCAGCGGCGCCAGCCGGCACAGCGGCAAGGTCGGTCAACATGGCGCCAGTACTGGCGCTGCGGGTCAAACAGGCACCCGCAGGGGCCACTGGAAAGGTGGCCGCATGAACGCGAGAGCCTGGGCGAATCGCGCGGCGAATGCCCACAGCAGTTCGCTGAGACGTGGTTAGCGCTGCCTGACGGCGTCGGCCACGAGCAAGGCCCAAGGCCTCGGTGTCAGCATCCGCCAGCATCTCCTCCTCCGCATTCTCGCCGCCAAAGCCGCGTGTGTCGCCCGCATCGCTGGCGCTGATCGCATCATGGCCTGGCGACTGGGAGCCCTCAAGATCGAGATCCGCAAACAAGTCGCCAGCCGCAAGGGTGGATGTGGGGCTGTCTCGCTCGGCACACCAGCCCGCTCCAGGACCCGTCGGAGGTTTCGCTGCCCGCAGCGCAGCTGCGGTGGTGGCAGCACACGTGCCATGATGATGGCCGTGCGTGTAGCACGCCGCCGGCGCTGAAACCGCAGGCTTGTGCGCGATGGTGGCAGGTGCCTTGGAGTGGCACCCGGGCGGAGGGGCGGCCCACTGGGGCCCCAGCACCCTGCCCAGCGCCGCCAGGCACGAGTTGGGTGCCCCACGCAGAGGCACGGCGGTGGTGGCTGCACGCAGCGCGGCCGAGTTGGGCGCGCAGGAGCGCAGGGCGTGGTGGAGAGCAGCTGTGGCCAGCACACTGGGCGGTGTGCCGACCAGTGGCGCGGCCGGCAAGCACGCGCGCAGCACTGCGCGCCCGTGCGCACGCAGCTGCGTCACCTGGCGAGGGCGCAGCGGGGTGGCGTCGCCCAGGGCACGGAGGAAGTGCTCGAGGAAGGTGACTGCGGTGGGGGCTGCGACGCGCCACGAAAGAGTTGACAGGACGAGAAGCTCCATCTTCTGGATGAACTTGGCTTCGAACCGGGTGGTTGCACCCACCTGTGGGAGGGGTGGGAGGTGCGGACGGGTGGCGAGTGAGCGCGTGCGCGGTGCTTTGGCGGTGTACGAGTCCGGGCACTGTTAGCGAGGCGACTCCCTGCCTCCCGTCTACCGGCGCACCTGCAGGTCCGCGAGCAGCGGCACCGTGGACTCCTCCATCTTGGCGGCCACGGACAGGCAGGCGGTGGCGGACAGGTGGAGCAGCCAGCTCAGCGACGGCTGCGGGTGCACGCGGTGCAAGTCAGTTAGACTGCTGGTGTGCCATGTGGACTTTCCCCACCAGTCTCACACGCCTCACACGCTGCCGCGTGTACGCACCTGGACAGCGTATCGCGACAGGAAGCGGTCCAGCAGGCTGACCGCGAGCGCGACGGTGCGGAAGGAAAAGCGGTGGCGGCGGGAGGCCTGGCGACGAGCACGAGTCAGTGGGCCTCAAGCCTCTCGTCTGACGCCGGCACCGGGGTCACACGGCGTACGCAACACGCGGGCGGTGCGCACCATCATCAACCAGCCCACCAGGGCCGTGCGGACGGCCGCGCTGACCGCCGGCTGGCGGCACAAGTACGTGGGATCTACCAGCACGTCCTGCTCCGCGCGCAGCGCAGCCTCCAGGCACGCAGCCTGCTCGCTGGGCCCCAGGGGCAGGTCTGTCAACTCGCACCCGTCGCACTCCGTGTCTGAGTCGTAGGAGTCGTCAGACGGGAACGCAGATGGGCTGCGCGCAGTGCGTGCGTCCTTGCTGTCCAGCCCGAACGCAGCCTCAGCCTCCTCAGCACACGCCAGCGGGTCGGCTGCGACGCAGGTGAGCGGCGCCATGGGGGTGGGCAGCCACAACAGCTCGGGCGAAGGGCAAAAGTTGTGGGTAGTGCAGCAGTACAGAGCCACCTTCGTACAGGGCGCCCCGGCTGGTACAAGGGAGATGGGTGGATGTACTGTGGGTGTCCCGAAGGGTACCTCAGTCCACCTAGTCCACTAAAAGGGGGGGAGGGGGAACTCGAAAGTGGACCGTGCCTCTTCGAAAGTGGACTTGCTGAGTTGGAAGACGGTTAGCCTCCTGACCTTGTAACGCCAGCCCGAGCGCGCGCGCTGCCCCGCACAGCCCCGCCCTGCTGCGCTACAACGCTCGAGCGAGCGGCGAGCAGGAGGCAGTGCGTGCGGCCCCAAGCGGCGCACCGACAAGGCCCGGCGTGCCCGCCTTGCTTTGGATAGTTTCACTGTCAGCCCTAACCACCACGCGGCACGCTCCCACACCACGCGCAGCTGCCTCCAGGCGCCGCGCCAGGGCGCGCTGGTGTCAGCTGAAGTTGAACGCAAACGTGCGAGCGCCTTCATCTGCGTTCACAGCGGCCCTGCCTCCCCAACCGCCGGAGCCTTGCTTCCCACCACTCACCCACTGCTCTGCCCCCGGCCACGCAGCTGGCCCCACGCTGTGTGTGGCTGCGCGTAGCACGTCTGGGACGTGTGTGTGCAGGGCTGCCAGCAGGCGCGGGCCGAGAGAGGCGCGGTGCTCCGGAGCTATGCCTGAGATCAGGTCCTCGTCTCCGCGCGCCAGGTGGGCCAGCACCTTGCTCAAGTTGGCCCCCGTCACCAGGTTCTGCGTCACAGCGAGAGTGATCCCTGGGGCGGTGTTTAGAGCGCAGTGCCACCAGCCGGACGGCACAAACAGAAGCTCACCGCTGCGCAGGTTGCACTCCATCGGCGCCGGCTGCTTCTGCATCCTCTCTCGCCCTCTCTCGTGGCAGGCATCATAGAAATTGAGGTACCAATCCACCAGGCTTGATGGCTGAGCGACGTGAGCGCCATCATCGCTGGCCATCACGCCCGGCGGCGTGCACCCTGGCGGGAACATAATCCAGTGCTTGCAGCCTAGAACAACAGCGTTCCACGCGGAGGTGGCGTTGGGATCAACATGCCAGGCGCTGCCGCTACGCTGAGGTCCCATGATCAGCCAGCAGTGGTCGGGTCTGCCGCCTGGGTGTCCATCGCGCTCAAGCAGCGAAAATAAGTCCCTCTGAGCTGCAAACTGCGGCGGCGGCTCAAAATCAGGCGCTAGGACGCCAGGGGCAAGCAGCACGGCTTTGTCAAAGACATACAGCGGCGTGTCCTCTGCCGCCCGCGCACTGCTCTCACACCCCTCAGCGTAGGCCAGGTAATCACGCATCGCGAAGGTGAAGCCGCCAGCATGGACACCTACGTCGCCGTATGTAGTGCGCAGTGCATGCACAGTCCACTTTGCAAATGCTGGCCAGTCTGCAGTCACGTCCGTCAATATAACAGGCGTATTCGTCCTGCGCAGATGAGCGACGAGTGTGTCATTGCCCACGTCGCTCAAAAGTGATGGAACGAGTGCGGAACGCACCGCTCATAGCGCTCAACGAACGCCGCCACCGACAGCTGGCTTTCTCGAGGCACGTTGTCGCGTCGAAGCCAGTCTTCATGGAGTGGCACGTGTGCGCAGCGATGAGGCGCGTACAGCAAGTCGCTGTAGACGCCAGAGCAGGTGACGCGTGCAGGAGGCGCTGCTGCGCCAGCTTGACGACGCCTGCAAACACAAGTGAATGTGAGCACGCCACTCCCTGGGCGCATTATACGCAGCGAGTGTCGCGCACCTTCTGTATGTCTCTCTCCACGACCCGCAGAAGTGGACGTCGCCCGCGAACGCCTCCAGCGTAGCAGCCCGCCACAGTTCTTCCAGTGCACAATAGGCGTACGTGCTCCGCGACGCAGTGCAAAGCCGCGCCAGGGTGTCAGGCGACAGGTGCTGCAGCACATGCAGAAGGAGCTCATCCGACAGCACCGCTAGCGCGCCGAGGCCTGCGCTCCTGCAGCATTGTGGACCCAGACCGAGCAGCTTGTTGCCCAGTGGCTGCACGCCAAGCGGATGCGGTCGCATGCCAGCTGGTCCCCAGTTGGCGCCGCGCGTGATATGCGCCACCAGAAGAGCACACGAGTTTGTTGAGGCGGGACCGCCGAATCGTCTGTCGCCCCCCGTCGCCGTGCCCGTAGCGAACCCGGTGAGGCTCTGTGCCGCAGACGCCAGGGCTGAGGGTTGCACGCTTTGTATAACCTGTACTAAGCAACCATGAGTGAGCCGAACCCCAAGGTGTGTGTCGGCAGAGAAGCACGAGTAGCCGCCGAAGGAGCTGACACCCTTTTCTGTGTCTGTGTTCTAGGCCTACCCGCTGGCGGACTCGTCGTTGACGGTCACTATTCTTGACCTGGTGGCGCAAGCCAACAACTACAAGCAGCTGA
>Ga0164296_1001960_pt1 | contig 21057 bp, 17 predicted proteins | sample GEODES057metaG_FD_113533 | JGI IMG/M metagenome (GOLD analysis project Ga0164296, IMG submission 113533) | Dystrophic lake water microbial communities from Trout Bog Lake, Wisconsin, USA - GEODES057 metaG | ecosystem: Environmental > Aquatic > Freshwater > Lake | place: USA: Trout Bog Lake...
CACAGGCGATTTTTTCAAGGAGGGTTGGGACTTCATCTTCGTTCCTTCGTCACTACGACGAAGCCCCAACCCTCCTTAAATCACAACCTCAAATCTGTGCCATTGGTGCTGACGGGGGACAGTGTCGATATTCTCGGTGCCCCCTTTTCCACCACGCCAAAGCATCGAAAAGGCCGTAGTGGCCTTTATGGCTTCGGCGAAATCGCTCGTTCGACTGGCTACCATGTCAGGTGAAGAGCGCCGAAGTTCATCATAGAACCGAGATAAAGCAGCGATTACGATGTTGTGCTTCAGTTGCCGCAGTGCCTGGAACGCAAAGCCTGTTTCATCGTCAAATTCGGCGACGCCCTCCAGCCGGGGCTTATCATCAAGTGGCAGCGTCCAGCCCGTCTCCATGAATGCCGCCAGGTTAGCCATTGTGGTAACCGCGCTGCGTTTTTCATCTATGGTTTTGAGTTTGTCGAAGCTGTCACGAAGATAGCGCCGCTGGTCACTGAGGTTTTTCTGAAGCTTAAAGCCGGTCTCTGCTAGCGCGTAGGGTATGAGCATTTCAGCAGTCGCTCGCTGGCGTTCATCTGCCTTTTTGAAAGCATCAAGGTAGTGATCAATGCGAACCAGGCCTGTGTAAGATGGGGAGGTTTCGAAGTTATCCAGTGTCTCGGCCTCAATTACTTTCGGTCGGAAGGTTTCATAGGCCGTAAGCGGCTCACCAGTCGTGTTCAGCGCCTCGAACATGTCGAAAGCATCGTCCTCGGTTCGCGTTGTGACCACCGTAAGCGCCATGCGGGTACAGAAATATTTGAAAAAGATTAGCGCCCGCAGAAGTTGCGTATAATTTTTAAATAAGCGGTGATCAGATCGTTCGGTAATGAACTTCACCACAGCGTCGGGCGCTGGAAAAGACCAAAGCGCCTCGATATATTCTGGTTTGCTGATGATCTGTTGGACGTCAGGGAAATCGTATTTTTCCGGAGTGCGAGTGAGCGCTCCCAGCTGAGAAACAACATAGTCAAAAACCTCAGCGATCGGCTGATGTTTAGGATCAGGCTTGCCATCGATCAGGTGTACCTGATGTTTGAATGCTTCCTTGGGGTCATTTTTTTCAACATGAAGAACGTAAGCCCAAATGAGTGCAGCAATAGGCGATTGATAGATCGCCTGATTCTGCCGCTTGGACCAAACATCCTGCATCGCGCGGATCACGCGTGGATAGTTCTTGAAAACAGGAGGGGTGCCGATCGCCTGCTCCAGCACAAATGTACGCCATAGCTCGACCAGGCCTTGCTCGGCCTGCTCGCGAATCCAATCAAACTCTTCGCCCTCTACAGTGCCGATGCGACGCAGGAGGCCTCGAATGAGAGAGTGCAGCCCCATATTTATCATGACGGACGTACATATGCGTTGCTGCCCATCGATGATGGTCATCACCCGCTGAGCAACCTCTGAACGGTAGACCGGCTTTACGGTCACAAACTGAGTATCGTGGATCGCGATCAAGGTGCCCAAGAAGCTTATTGCGTCATTCCGGGCCGTCAGATGATTGAGACCGTTTACCACGTCTTCGAAGAGCCTATCGACGTTATCCCGGTCCCACGCGTAGGCGCGTTGATATGCAGGAACGTAGCAACCTTGGCCAACAGTGCTGAGGAACGCCTGAATGGATTCGGCTTTAGCCGTGAAAATCTGCTCAATCTGAACGGTCATGCTGCCCCCGAAACCTAGCGCATCAGCCCGTCTGCCGATTCGCCTTATCGCATTAGCCCCTCCTAGAGGATCGGCCACGCTCCGGCCATCTACAGGTTGATGGCAAGAAATGACCTGCTCCGGACCCAGCCATCGCCAGATATTAATATTACAATTAATTGCATTCTAGAGCTCAAGTAGGTGTTGGTCGACTTGCTGTCGAGGTTGTTCGTGTCTCAACCCGGCCCACCAACGGCTGCGGCGCAAATACCAAAGCGTTAACACTGTCCGACGTTGTTCGGCTCCATCCGGCCGTTTTGGGGGCGTTATTGGGGGCATCTTTCCGGTATCGCCAAAAAATACTACTATATATCAATATGTAAGGTATATTTTGCGGTTCCCTTCACCGCTCCATCTGCTTCCCTGAACCCTCGAGTCTTTTTGGCGCTACGCGGCAAGCCGCTTCGCGCGGGGTTCGCTTCCCTTCGCCCGCTCCATCTGCTGCCGGATGATTCGCTTCGCCGAAGCGGGCGCCTATCCGGCGATGCCCGCCGCCGCCAGCACCGCCAGCGTCAGCAGATCGGGGGCGAGTGCGGTCATCGGGGCGATCTGGACGGGTTTTTCCATGCCGATCAGCATCGGGCCGATCACCGCGTTGCCGCCCAGTTCGCGCAGCAGCTTGGCCGAAATGTTGGCCGAATGCAGCCCGGGCATGATCAGCACATTGGCGCGGCCCGACAGGCGGCAGAACGGGTAATTGGCCATCACTTTGGGATTGAGCGCGACATCGGGGGCCATTTCGCCCTCGTATTCGAAGCCGACGTCCTGCTGGTCGAGAATGCTCACCGCTTCGCGCACGTTTTCGACCCATTTGCCGGCCGGGTTGCCAAAAGTTGAAAACGACAGGAACGCCACGCGCGGTTCGTGGCCCATGCGGCGGGCGACGGCGGCGGTTTCGCTGGCGATCTGCGCCAGTTCGGCGCCAGACGGGCGTTCATTGACGGTGGTATCGGCCATGAACACGGTGTCGTTCTTGCCCACCATCAGGTGGATGCCAAACGGCAGATAGCCGGGTTTGGGATCGAGCACGCGGCGCACATCGGTCAGCGTCTGGGCAAAGGTGCGGGTCATCCCCGAAATCATCGCATCGCCATGGCCCAGCGCGAGCAGCAGGCTGGCAAACACGTTGCGGTCCTGATTGACCATGCGTTTGATGTCGCGTTCGAGATAGCCGCGGCGCTGCAGGCGCGGATAGAGCCAGCCGATCATGTCGGGGACCAGCGGCGAGACCGCCGAATTGTGGATTTCGTAGCTCGCCGGGTTGGCCACGCCCAGTTCGGTCAGCTTGTCGAGCACTGCCTGGGTGCGGCCGACCAGCACCGGGGTGCCATAGCCGAAATCGCGATACTGGATCGCCGCTCGCAGCACGACTTCGTTTTCGGCCTCGGCAAAGATCACCCGTTTGGGATTCTGGCGGACCTGCGCATAGACATTGGTCAGCACCGAAGTGGTCGGGTTGAGCCGCGCCTTCAGCGTGGTGCGATAGGCATCGAAATCGGTGATCGGCGCGCGCGCCACCCCGGTGTCCATCGCTGCCTGCGCCACCGCCGACGACACCCGTTCCATCAGGCGCGGGTCAAACGGCGCCGGGATGATGTAATCCAGCCCGAACTGATGGTTCTTGCCATAGGCGGCGGCAACTTCCTCGGGCACGGTTTCGCGCGCCAGTTCGGCAATCGCGCGGGCGGCGGCGATCTTCATTTCTTCATTGATGGTGGTCGCCCGCACATCGAGCGCGCCGCGGAAAATGAACGGAAATCCCAGCACATTGTTGACCTGGTTGGGATAGTCCGACCGGCCGGTGGCGATGATGCAATCGGGGCGCGCCGCCTTGGCCTCGGGCGGGGTGATTTCGGGATCGGGGTTGGCCATCGCAAAGATGATCGGCTGCCGCGCCATGTCGCGCACCCATTCGGGCTTCAACGCGCCGGCGGCCGACAGGCCAAGGAAAATGTCGGCGCCTTTGAGCGCCTGTTCGAGCGTGCGGGCATCGGTCTTGACCGCGTGGGCGCTTTTCCATTGGTCCATGCCGCCTTCGCGACCCTGCCAGATCACCCCCTGGCGGTCGCACATGATGACATGATCGTGGCGCACGCCCATCGCCTTGATCAGCGCGGTGCAGGCGATCGCGGCGGCACCGGCGCCGTTGACCACCACTTTGACATCTTCGAGCCGGCGCCCGGTCAGATGGCAGGCATTGAGCAGCCCGGCGGCGGAAATGATCGCGGTGCCGTGCTGATCATCGTGCATCACCGGGATTTTCATGCGCTCGCGCAGCGCCTGTTCGATGATGAAGCATTCGGGCGCCTTGATGTCTTCAAGATTGATCCCGCCAAAGCTGGGTTCGAGCAGCGCGACCGCCTCGATGAATTTGTCGGCGTCTTCGGTATCGACCTCGATGTCGATCGCATCGACATCGGCAAAGCGTTTGAACAGCACCGCCTTGCCTTCCATCACCGGCTTTGACGCCAGCGCGCCAAGATTGCCGAGGCCAAGGATGGCGGTGCCGTTGGAAATCACCGCGACCAGATTGCCCTTGGCGGTATAGTCATAGGCGCAGGCCGGATCGGCGGCGATCGCGTTGACCGGCACCGCGACGCCGGGCGAATAGGCCAGGCTGAGATCGCGCTGGGTGGCCATCGGCTTTGACGCGATGATCTCGATTTTGCCGGGGCGGATGGTCTGGTGATAGAACAGCGCTTCGCGTTCGGTGAAACGGACGTTGCTGTTGTCGGCCATCGGTGGTCCTCTCGCGATGCTGCTCTCGGCATCGCACTGTGCCGGTTTTGGGCAAGCGTCAAGCCGCTGTCGGCAGCAAACCTAAAGCCCGCGCGGTTGCCAGCCGGGGATCGTCAGCGGGCGCACCGCAAACAGCAGGCTGCGCCCGTCCTGCCATACCAGTTGCAGGCGCGGGTCGGGGCGTTTGGGCAGGCCGGTATCGATCAGCCAGACATAATCGACGCGTTCGATCGGGGCATAGCGCAGCGCGCTGTCAACACTGCGCAGCCGGCCGCCGCCGCAGCCTTCGGACCACACGAATTCGGACGGATCGGCGGTGAAATTGCGTCCAGGGCGAAAGCGCGGGACAATCATGTGCAGCCCCGGGATCGCCCAGTTGTCGTTCACCCAGGCCTGGCGATAGATGCTGGCAAGGCTGGCCAGGTGATCGCGCCGGGTGTTGCGCCACGATTCCTGCAAACACGAATGTTCGACAAAGGCGAGCACGCGGCTGCCCGGTTCGACATGCTGCAAGGCCGCGAGTTGCTTGCGGAAATCATCGGCATAATCGACAAAGCTGGCCGCCGTGACCACCAGCCGCAGCGCCAGCAAGACCATCCCGCCATAGGCCACCGCGCGGGCCACCCCGGCGCGCGCGCGGCTCCAGTCGGTCAGCCCCAAGAGCAGCATGCAGGCCACCGGCAACAGCCGCACATCGACGAAATTGCTGCCGTTGATATCGCTGGGGATGGCGACGAATTCGATCAGCACCAGCGCGCCGGGCAGCAGTTGCGCCCATTTCCACCGCCCGCCGATGATCCAGCCGAACAGGATCAGCGCATAACAGCAGAACGTGGTCGCCGCATCGAGGATCATTGACTGGTCGCGCAGCGTCAGGACCAGGTACCATTCCTTTTCATCCCAGCGCCAGTGGTTGAAACTGCGCGGCGGCGCGGGCGAGAGGAATTTCCACAGCACGATGGTGATCAGCGTGGCGATCAGCGGCCACAGCAGCACCAGCAACCGGCGCGCGGCGGCGCGCCAGTCGTATCCGCGCAGCACCGTGCGGGTCTGCGACGGGCGCCACCACCCGGCGGGCAGCGCATCGAGTTCGCGCCCGACCGCATTGGCGCCGATCAGAAAGCCCAGCAGCAGCCCGCCGATCGCGTGGCACAGCAGCGCCACCGGCTGCGCCACGATCAGCAGCGCGGCGCGGCGGCGCGGCTGATCTTCCAGCCAGATCGCCAGCGCAAACATCGTCAGCGACAGCCCGGTGGCGAGGATGAAGTTCAGGAACCCGGTCAGCAGCGGAAAGCTGTAGACATACATCAGCGCCCACGGCGCGCCCTGGCCGCCGCGTGGGTTGACCGCGCGCACCGTCGCCAGGCATCCCCCGGCATAGAGCGCGGTGGCCAGCACGGTGGACCACCAGCCCGCCGCCAGCACGCCGAACTGCGCGCCGATCAGCTTCATCAGCACGCCATCGCCGATGTTGAGCGTGAATACCCATTTCCACGAAAAATACTTTTCCAGCGGCGAATTGGGGCCGGCCGCCTCGATCGCGGCGGCGCCCATGTGGCCGGGAATGTCGATCAGCGGCGGCACTTCGACCAGCATGAACGGCATGCAGACCAGCAGCACCGCCAGCGCGATGCCCGGGCCCGACAGCCACGGCAGCGCCGGCAGCGACTGCGCAAACGGCCACACCCGGATCTGCGGAAATTTTGGCAACCGCTGCTTCAACGCGGATCGCCCGCTCGGGTCCACCAGGTTATCATCGTCAAGGCCGGGCATGATCGCGGAATTGTCGATATCCTTGGTCGATCGGTTTGAGCCGGGCGGGAATCTGGTCTAGCCCCCGTGGCGTGAACGCTCATGCCCCAACTCCCATGATGGCGCAATATCTGGCGCTGAAGGCCAAGGCCGAAGGGTGCCTGCTGTTTTACCGCATGGGCGATTTTTTCGAGCTGTTTTTCGATGATGCCCGCACCGCCAGCCAGATTCTCGATATCGCGCTGACCAGCCGGGGCGAACATGCCGGGCAGGCGGTGCCGATGTGCGGGGTGCCGGTGCATGCGGCCGAGGGCTATCTGGCGCGGCTGATCCGCGCCGGCTGCCGCGTGGCGATTGCCGAACAGGTCGAAACGCCCGAAGCGGCGCGCCAGCGCGGCGGGTCAAAGGCGCTGGTGGCGCGCGATATCGTCCGTTTTGTCACCGCCGGGACACTGACCGAAGAAGCACTGCTCGAACCGCGCCGCGCCAATGTGCTGGCGGCGCTGTGTCAGCTCGGGGCGATGGTCGGGATCGCCGCCTGCGACATTTCGACCGGGCAGATGCAGTTGGAAGAATGCGGCCCCGATCACACCGGCGCGGCGCTGGCGCGGATCGGCGCGAGCGAGCTGATCGTGGCCGAAAGCGCCGCCGCGCAAGGGATCGCGGTGCCCGACCATGCGGTGCCGCGCCCGGTGCGCGCGTTTGACGCGACGCGGGGCGAGGCGGTGCTGCGCGAGCTTCACGCGGTCGCCACGCTCGATGCCTTTGGCAGCTTTACCCAGCCGATGCTGGCGGCGGCGGCCGGGCTGATCGACTATCTTGATCATGTCGGGCGCGGGCGGCTGCCGTTTCTGCTGCCGCCGCAGGCGCGCAGCGATGGCGGCACGCTGGTGATGGACGAGGCCACCCGCACCAGCCTGGAAGTGACTCAGGGCACCGGCGGGGCGCGGCGCGGCAGCCTGCTCGAGGCGGTGGATCGCTGTGTCACCGGTGCGGGCGCGCGGCTGCTGGCCGAGGATCTGTCGGCGCCGCTGACCGATCCGGCGGCGATCAACCGGCGGCTCGAACTGGTCAGCTGGCTGCACGATGATCCGCTGTTGCGCGGCGATCTGCGCCGCGCGCTGCGCGCCGCACCCGATATCGGCCGCGCGATCGGGCGGGTGGTGGCCGGGCGCGGATCGCCGCGCGATCTGGGCCAGTTGCGCGATGGCCTGGCCGAGGCGGCGCGGCTGGGCGAAGTGCTGCGCCAGGCCGGCGCGTTGCCCGAACTGGCGGCGGCGGCGCTGCCCGATCTGGGCGGGCATGGCGCGCTGGTCGATCTGTTCACCCGCGCGCTGGTCCCCGCGCCGCCGACCGAGCGTGCGCAAGGCGGGTTCATTGCCGAAGGCTACGATGCCGCGCTCGACGAATTGCGCAGCATGGCCGGGCAGAGCCGCCGCGCGATCGCCGCATTGGAGGCGAAATATCGCGACGAGACCGGGATCGCCGCGCTGAAGATCCGCCACAACGGCGTCCTGGGCTATTTCATCGAAGTGCCGGCGCGCCATGCCGACCGGCTGATGGCGCCTGATTCGGGGTTTACCCATCGCCAGACGATGGCCGGCGCGGTGCGCTTCAACGCGCTGGCGCTGCATGAAGAGGCCAGCCGGATTGCCGAAGCCGGCGGCCACGCGCTCGCCGCCGAAGAGGCGCATTTTGAAGACCTGACCGCGCAGGCGATCGCCGCGCGGCAGGCGATTGCCCGCACCGCGGCGGCGCTGGCGCGGCTCGATGTCGCCGCCGGGCTGGCCGAACGCGCGGCCGAGGGCGGCTGGACGCTGCCGCGGGTGACCGAAGAGGCCGAACTGGCGATCAGCAGCGGCCGCCATCCGGTGGTCGAAGCGGCGCTGGCCGCGCAAGGGCAGCGGTTTGTCGCCAATGATTGCACGCTGACCCCCGATGATCGGCTGTGGCTGGTCGGCGGGCCCAACATGGGCGGCAAATCGACCTTTTTGCGGCAAAACGCGCTGATCGTGCTGCTGGCGCAGGCGGGCAGCTTTGTCCCGGCGCAGCAGGCAACGATCGGGGTGGTCGATCGCCTGTTCAGCCGGGTCGGCGCCAGCGACAATCTGGCGCGCGGGCGCTCGACGTTCATGGTCGAAATGGTCGAAACCGCCGCGATTCTGGCGCAGGCCGGCCCGCGCAGTTTCGTGATCCTCGATGAAGTGGGACGCGGCACCTCGACCTATGACGGGCTGGCGCTGGCCTGGGCGGTGGTCGAGGCGGTGCACGAAACCAACCGCTGCCGATGTCTGTTTGCCACGCATTATCACGAATTGGCGCGGCTGGCCGAAACCTGCGCCTCGCTGTCGCTGCACCATGTGCGCGCGCGCGAATGGAAGGGCGATCTGGTGCTGCTGCACGAATTGGCGGAAGGGCCGGCCGATCGCAGCTATGGCCTGGCGGTGGCGCGGCTGGCCGGGGTGCCGCAGGCGGTGATCCGCCGTGCGCGCGCGGTGCTTGATCGGCTGGAAAAAGGGCGCGCCGCCAGCGGGGGCCTCGCCGCCGGGCTGGATGACATGCCGCTGTTTGCCGCCGCGATCGAGGCGGCCGAAGACAAAGTCGATGCCTTGCGCGAAAAGCTCAATGCGCTCGATATCGATGCGCTCAGCCCGCGCGCGGCGCTCGATCTGCTCTATGAATTGAAGCGAGAGGCCAATGCGTGATCCGGCCACTGGCGGGGCGCGGTCATTTGCGGCATGGTTGCGCGGCGGGCGAACTGGGGGCGCAACGGTCATGGACAGCACAAAACGGCCGGGGGCGGTGCGCCCGATCGGCAAAATCGCGCTGGCGCTGCTGGCCATCGGGGCGCTGGCCGGGGCCGATCGCCCGGCTGCTCCGCGCGTGCGGGTCGATCAGGCGACGCTGACCGGGCTGGCGCTGCCCGGCGGGGTCTCGGCCTGGCTTGGCATCCGCTATGCGGTGCCGCCGGTGGGCGAACGGCGCTGGCACGTGTCGCGGCTGTCGCATCTGACCGGGGCGATCGATGCCACGCATTATGGCGCCGCCTGCCCGCAGGGGGATTATACCAATCGCTGGTATCGGCGCATGGCGGTGGCGATGGGCAGCGATGCCGATGCCGTGGGGCCGGGGCCGAAATTCGACGAAGACTGCCTGTTCCTCAATGTCTGGGCGCCGCCAAAACGGGCCGGCCCCGGCGCGCCGGTGATCGTGTGGATTCACGGCGGATCAAACACCAGCGGCTATTCGCAAGAGGCCGATTATCGCGGTGCGGCGCTGGCCGCGCGCGGGGCGGTGGTGGTGACGATCAATTACCGGCTGGGCGCGCTGGGGTTCCTCGCGCATCCCGCGCTGGCCGATCCCAGCGCCGGGCGGCAGGGGCTGTCGGACCAGATTACCGCGCTGCGCTGGATCAGGGCGCATATCGCCGCATTTGGCGGTGATCCGGCGCGGGTGACGGTGGCGGGCGAATCCGCCGGGGGCACCGATATCGCCGCGCTGATGCACATGCCGGTGGCTAAAGGGCTGTTTGCCCGCGCGATCATCGAAAGCGGCTATCTCGGCCCGCATGCGCTGGCGACGCCGGCCAGCGCCGCGCATACCGCCGCGACGCTGTTTGGCACCAATCCGCCGCCCGCCGCGATGAGCGCGGCCGAGATCGCCCGGCTGCGCGATGACAAACTGAAAAGCGAATTCCTCGCCCCGCTGGTCGATGCCAAGGCGGCGTTTCGCGTGCCGCTGCTGATCGGCAGCAATGCCGACGAATACCGGCTCTACCTGCCGCCCGATCCGGCGGTGCGATCCGAACAGGAAGCGGCGGCGCTGTCGCGCCTGCCGCATCCCGATCAGGTGGCGCACATGCTGATGCAGGTGGCCGATGATCCGGCGCGGCGTGCCGATCTGGTCGGCGCGATCCCGGCGTTTCACTGCCCGGCGGTCCGTGCGGCGGCGGCGGCACCGGCGGCATGGGTCTATCGGTTTGATCGCGCGCGGCCGGGCAATCACGGCTTTGGCGCTTATCACGGCACCGAAATCCCCTATGTGTTCGGCACTACACCGGCCTGGATGCCGGCGGACCCGGCCGATCGCGCGCTGTCGGACATGGTCATGCGTTACTGGATCAACTTTGCCGCCAAGGGCGATCCCAATGGCCCCGGCCTGCCCGCCTGGCCGCGCTGGCCGGCGGGCAAGGCGGACCCGGCCAAAGTGCCGATGATGCATTTTGCCACCCGGCCGCATCTGGCGCCCAGCCCCGATCTGGCGCTGTGCCCGCTGATCATCGAACCATGATCGCGCTGCCCGATCCGGTGCCGATCGCGGGGCAGCAGGTGCTGTTCGTGATGGCCGCGCGCCCCGAATATGGCCCGCAACTGGCGCGGCGGTTCAATCCCCTATTCACCGGCATCGGCCCGATCGAGGCGGCGATGCACAGCGCGCTGGCGCTGGCCGCGCTCGACCGCGCCGGGCGCCGGCCCGACTGGGTGGTGTGCCTGGGTTCGGCCGGATCGCGCACCTGCCCGCTGGGCGAAGTGTTCCAGGCGCGCAGCGTGTCGTGGCGCGATATCGATGCCTCGCCGTTCGGCTTTGCCAAAGGGGTGACCCCGCTGATCGACCACCCGGTCGATGTGCCGCTGGCCACCCCGCTGCCGCTCCCCACCGCGCGGCTGTCCACCGGCGGCGATGTCTTGTCGGGCGATGCCTATGACACGGTCGATGCCGATATGGTCGACATGGAAACTTTCGCCGTGGCGCGCGCCTGCGCGCTGCACGCGATCCCGCTGATCGGGTTGCGCGGCATCTCTGACGGGCCCGAACCGCCGACCGGGCTGCACACCTGGACCAATCTGCTGGGCCATCTCGATGAGCAATTGGCGCGGGTGGTGGATCTGCTGCCGGATGCGCTGGTGGCGGGATGATGGCGCCCGAGTGCGGGTGGTCTCACCATGCAACTATCTGAAATGTATAATGAAATCCGCTCATCGTGAGCTTGTCGAAGGATGCGCGCAAACGGTTCAGTATGCGTTTTTTCCCGCGCGTGGGGCGGGTGTCAGCGCGCATCCTTCGACAAGCTCAGGATGAGCGAATCTATTTTAAAACAGATACTTGGCTGATTGTGTGAATCCTCTAGGGAAGCGAAGAGGGGTGGGCAAGGACGGTCTTGCCCACCCCCTTTGCATCACCCGAACAGCTTGGACGCAGTTTCCGCCACGCGCTTGCCCAGATAGCGCGCGCTGTCGAGTTCGGTCGCGCTCGGCTGGCGGCTGCCGTCGCCGCCGGTGATCGTGGTTGCGCCATAGGGGGCGCCGCCATTGACCGCATCGTTGCTCATCTGCGCGGCGAAGCCGTAATCGAGCCCGACGATGGTCATGCCAAAATGCAGCAGGTTGGTCAGGATCGAAAACAGCGTGGTTTCCTGCCCGCCGTGCTGGGTTGCGCTCGCGGTGAACGCGGCGCCGACTTTGCCGTTGAGCGCGCCGCGCGCCCACAGCCCGCCGGCCTGATCGAGAAACGCCGCCATCTGCGAACTGATCCGGCCGAATCGGGTGCCGGTGCCGACCACGATCGCGTCATAGTGTTCCAGATCGGCCACGCTCGCCACCGGGGCGGCCTGCTCCAGCTTGAAATGCGCGGCGCTGGCAATGTCGTGCGGCACGGTTTCGGGCACGCGCTTGACATCGACTTCGGCCCCGGCGGCACGCGCGCCTTCGGCAATGGCATGGGCCATGGTTTCGATATGGCCATAGGTGGAATAATAAAGCACCAGAACTTTGCTCATGGGGGATCTCCTGCGGCGCCAACGGGGGGTGCGCCATGCCGGGGCTGATAGCGCGTGGTTCATGCCGATGGCAGCAGTATAAATGGCGATAAACTGTTCGGGTTTTTCGAAAAGATTGCCGCCGGTCCCGCCCGATTGCACACACGCGGGTTTTCGCCTATGGGGCCAGCCTTGTTGCGGCATAGCGCAGATGCGGACGGGTTGCCGCCGCAGCGCCGGTTATGCCCCGTTTTAAGACCGCAGGTGCGTTCCGGTTGCCGCGCGATGGCGCTATTCTGGCCGCCCCGTCACAGGAAGATTGCCCCATGTCGCGTCGCCGCCAGATCTACGAAGGCAAGGCCAAGATCCTTTACGAAGGCCCCGAACCGGGCACGCTGATCCAGTACTTCAAGGACGATGCCACCGCGTTCAACGCGCAAAAGCGCGGCACGATCAACGGCAAGGGCGTGATCAACAACCGCATCAGCGAATATGTGTTCACCCGGCTGGCGCATATCGGCATCCCGACGCATTTCATCCGCCGGCTGAACATGCGCGAACAACTGGTGCGCCAGGTCGAAATCATCCCGATCGAGGTGGTCGTGCGCAATGTCGCGGCGGGCTCGATTTCAAAGCGGCTGGGCATTCCCGAAGGCGAACCGCTGCCGCACACGCTGATCGAATATTACTACAAGGACGATGCGCTGGGCGATCCGATGATCGCCGAAGAACACATCGCCTGCTTCGGCTGGGCCAACAACGAGGAAATGCACGACATTTCGTCGATGGCGATCCGCGTCAACGATTTCCTGTGCGGCATGTTCGCCGCGATCGGCATCCGCCTGGTTGATTTCAAGCTGGAATTCGGCCGCATCTGGGATGGCGATTATTCGCGGGTGATCCTGGCCGACGAAATCAGCCCCGATGGCTGCCGCCTGTGGGACATCGCCACCGGCGAAAAGCTCGACAAGGACCGCTTCCGCCGCGATCTGGGCGGCGAGGAAGAAGCCTATCAGGAAGTGGCGCGCCGGCTCGGCCTGCTCGACACCGAAAACGGCCCGTCCGAAGTGCTTGATCTGGGCGCCCACCGCAAGCTGCGCACCAAGAAATAAGCCCCAGCGCGGCGCTTCCGCCCGCTGCCAAGGCGCGGTATGTCCCGTCTGACACAATCGTCAGACGGGAGAATCGCGATGCGCAGGATCACCAACACTTTTGCAGCCTTCACCGCGCTTGCACTGGTCGCAGCGCCGGCGCTGGCGCAGGCTGATCCGGTCAGCGCGGCGATTGCCGACCCCACCCGGCCGCAGGCCGATCGCGACAAGGACGCGGCCCGCAACCCGGCGGCGATGCTGGCGTTTGCGCAGATCAAGCCCGGCGATCATGCCGTCGATGCCTGGACCGGATCGGGCTATTGGGCGCGGCTGTTCGGCAAAGTGGTCGGCGATCAGGGCCATGTCATCGCCTATGTCCCCGCCGAAGTGACCAAGTTCCGCGCCAATGCGGTGGACGTGGCCAAGGCGATCGGCACCGAACCGGGGCGCGCCAATATCGAGGCGGCCTCTGACCCCGCCGCGGATCAACCGCCCGCGCAGATGCACGGCACCTATGACGTGGTCTGGATTTTCGAAAACTATCACGACCTGCACAATGCGATGTTCCCCGCCAACACCCCGGCCGATTTCAACCGCGGGGTGTTTGCGCTGCTGAAACCCGGCGGCGTTTATGTGGTGGTGGACCATGCCGATGCGCCGGGCACCGGCTTTGCCCATACCGGCGATCTGCACCGCGTCGATCCCGCCGCCGTGCGCAAGGAAATCGAAGCCGCCGGGTTCGTGTTCGACGGTCAGAGCGACGTGCTGGCCAACCCCGCCGACCCGCATACCGCCAATGTGTTTGATGCCGCGCTGCGCGGGCATACCGACCGCTTTGCCTATCGCTTCCGCAAACCCAAGGGGTGATGGGGGTGGGGGGCTTGGTTGGCACCAGGCGCCCTTCAGCTTCAGCGGCAACGGCATCCGCACAGGTGGTCAAGAAACACCCATCAAACCCAAACCCGCTCATCCTGAGCCTGTCGAAGGATGCGCGCTGACGCCTGCCCCACGCGCGAAAAAAGCGCGCATACTCAACCGTTTGCGCGCATCCTTCGACAGGCTCAGGATGAGAGGAGTTATTTAAAATCAAATACTTGGGTTGTTGCGTGAACCCATGTCCCCCGGAACAGGGGCATCGCCCCCCCCCCGATCACCCCGCCAGCATCAGCCCGGCCAGCGCGGCGCTCATCAGGTTGCTCAGCGCGCCGGCGATCAGTGCGCGCAGGCCGAGCCGGGCGATCACCGGGCGCTGGTTGGGCGCGAGGCCGCCGGCGACGGCCATCTGGATCGCGATCGAGCTGAAATTGGCAAAGCCGCACAGCGCAAAGGTGATCACCGCCACGGTGCGTTGCGACAACCCGTGCGCCGCACCCAGGTCGATGAAGGCGACAAATTCGTTGAGCACGATCTTGGTGCCGAACATGCCGCCGGCCACTTGCGCCTCGCGCCAGTCGGGCGCGCCGAGCAGGCGGAACACCGGGGCGAACACCGCGCCGATCACATCCTGCATGGCCAGCCCGGGATGGCCGATCAGCCCGCCCAGCCAGCCGAACACCCCGTTGGCCAGCGCCACCAGCGCGACAAACGCCAGCACCATCGCGCCCACCGCCACCGCCAGCCGCACCCCGGTCTGCGCGCCTTGCGCGGCGGCCATGATCAGGTTGGCCGGGCGTTCCTCGCCATGGTCGGCCACTTCGGGTTCGTGCGGATCGTTAAGCGGGGCATCATCGGCAATGCCGGGGGGCAGCGGCGGTTCGTCGGGGTGGATCAGCTTGGCCATCAGCACCCCGCCCGGCGCCGACATGAACGCGGCGGCGACCAGGTAATCGATGCGGATGCCCATTGCGGCATAGGCGGCGAGGATCGTGCCGGCAACGCCGGCCATGCCCACCGTCATCACCGTGAACAGTTGCGCTTCGGACAGGCCGGCAAGGTAGGGGCGGATCACCAGCGGCGATTCGCTTTGCCCGACAAAGATATTGGCCGCCGCGCCCAGCGCCTCGATCCGGGTGATCCCGGTGATCGCCTCGAGCGCGCCGCCGATCCAGCGGATCACCAGTTGCATGATCCCGACGTAATAGAGGATCGAGATCAGCGCGGCAAAAAACACGATCGTCGGCAGCGCCGAAATGACAAAGCTGTGCCCGCCGATTTCGGGCGCGGCGAGCGGCCCGAACAGAAAGGTGACCCCGGCGCGGGCATAGCCGAGCAGGCTTTCCACCCCGTGCGCGGCGCCTTCGAGCGCCAGCTTGCCGGGGGGAAAGCGCAACACCAGCGCGGCAAACCCGGCCTGCAAGGCAAATGCCGGCACCACCACGCGCAGCCGGATCGCCCGCATGTTGCGCGACAGCGCCACCGCCAGAACCAGGATCAGCACCATGCCGGCAAGACTGTTGAGGATCGACATAAGCGCGGACACGGTCCTTTGTGGCAGTGGGATGGCGAATGGCCCGTGGCGTAAAGGCAATTTGGCGGATCGTCAAAATCCGCTATCGACCCTTTTATGCAAAAAACCGCCCCCGCCGTGTTCGTGCCGCCCTCGTTGTTTCTCTATGCGCTGATTTATGGCGGGATGGCGGTGCTCGCCGGGGTGCTGGGGGCCAAATTGGCCGATGTCGGAACCTGGCCGCTGATCGGGCAGATGACCGTCGAAAGCGGGATTTTCGCGTTTCTGCTGCTGATCGTGCTGTCGTCGACGATCAGCGAACTGCACTCGGTGCAGGTGGCGCAGGCGGTGGTGCGCTATGGTTTTGCCCCGCTGGTGCTGTCGATGATCCTGATCCGCGTGGTGATCGATGTGGTGCCGCCGGCGCCGATCTGGGCCAATCAGCCGCAATTCGCGCTGATCCTCGGGCAGGGGGCGCGGATGCAATTTGCCGGGCTGTGCTCCTATGGCCTGTCGCAGACCTTGAACGTGATGGTGTTTGCCCGGCTCGCCGGGGGCGGGGCCGGGCGCGGGGTGATGCTGCGCGCGTGGATCGCCAGCCTGTTGAGCCAGGTGGTCGATACGGTGATCTTCATCACCATATCGTTCTGGGGGGTGGCCGGCGGCGATGGTCAGCCGCTGCCGCTGGGGCGGATGATGGGCAGCCAGTTGATCGCCAAGCTGGTGCTGTCGACGGTGATGGTGCCGCTGTTGGTCTGGCTGGCAGTGCGGTTCGGCCGCTTCATCGACCGCACACGCCGCTGACGGATTTGGGTTCGCTTTTTGGGCGCAACCGCGTAAGGGCAGGGGCCATCATGGCCACCAACATCGACACCCACGACGTCTATCGCCAGGCAATGCTCGACAAGGCGGAAACGCTGATCGAGGCACTGCCCTATCTCCAGCGCTATGCCGGCAAGACCTTTGTCGTCAAATACGGCGGCCACGCGATGGGCAACCCCGCCGCGCAGCAGGATTTTGCGCAGGATGTCGTCCTGATGAAGGCGATCGGCATCAATCCGGTGGTGGTCCATGGCGGCGGGCCGCAGATCGGCGCGATGCTCAAAAAGCTGGGCGTCGAATCGCGGTTTGTCGACGGGCTGCGGGTGACCGATGCTGCCACTGCCGAAATTGCCGAAATGGTGCTGTCGGGGCGGATCAACAAGGAACTGGTCAGCTGGATCGCCGCCGCCGGGGGCAAGGCGCTGGGCATTTCGGGCAAGGATGCCGGGCTGATCACCGCCACCAAAGTCGAAAAAGTGATCATCGATCCCGACAGCGGCGATGAATTGAGCGTCGACCTCGGCTTTGTCGGCGAACCGTCGAAGATCGATGCGACGATCCTGCACACCACGTGTGCCGCCGGGATGATCCCGGTGATCGCGCCGATCGGGGTGGGCGAAGACGGCGCAACTTACAACATCAATGCCGATACGATGGCCGGCGCGATCGCTGCCGAACTGGGCGCGGCGCGGCTGTTTCTGCTCACCGATGTGCCCGGCGTGCTCGATGCCAATCGCACATTGCTGACCGATCTGACCCCCGACGATATTGCCCGGCTGGCCGAAGACGGCGTGATCAGCGGCGGGATGATCCCCAAACTGGAAACCTGTGTCCACGCGGTCAAGGCCGGGTGCGAAGCGGCGGTCGTGCTCGATGGGCGGGTGCCGCATGCGATGCTGCTGGAAGTGTTCACCACGCGCGGGGCAGGAACCCTGATCCGCGCCTGATCGAAGCAAGGAACAACGCGAACGTGCTGTCCTATATCCTCTTTTCGACCATCGCCAAGGCGATCGGGCTGCTGCGGCTGGTGCTGATCATCCAGTTTCTGATGAGCCTGGCGCTGGTGTTCAATCTGATCAGCACGCGCAACAGCGTGGTGCGCACGATCTGGCAGGGGATCAATGCCTTGCTCGATCCGCTTCTGGCGCCGATCCGGCGGGTGCTGCCCAATGCTTCGGGTATCGATTTTTCGCCGTTGATCCTGCTGATGGTGCTGTCGCTGGTCGGCGAACTGTTCAGCTCGATCGCCATGCTCGGAATGGGGGTCTGATTTGATGAGTGCCGAACTGATTGATGGCAAGGCGTTTGCCGCCGATTTGCGCGCGCGTGTCGGCGTGCTGGCGGGCGAATTTTCGGCGCAGACCGGGCGCAAGGCCGGGCTGGCGGTGGTGCTGGTGGGCGAAGATCCCGCCAGCCAGGTCTATGTGCGGTCAAAGGGCAAGGCGACGGTCGAGGCGGGCATGGCCAGCTTTGAACACCGCCTGCCGGCCGATACGGCGGAATCCGAGTTGTTGGCGCTGATCGAGCAGTTGAATGCCGATCCGGCGGTCGATGGCATTCTGGTGCAATTGCCGCTGCCGCCGCAATGCGACGAAGCGCGGGTGATCGCCACGATCAGCCCCGACAAGGATGTCGACGGCTTTCACGTCACCAATGCCGGGCGGCTGGCCGTGGGGCAGGCGGGGTTTGTGCCGTGCACGCCGCTCGGCTGTGTCATGCTGCTGCGCGATCGGCTGGGCAGCCTGTCCGGGCTTGATGCGGTGGTGATCGGGCGTTCGAACATCGTCGGCAAACCGATGGCGCAATTGCTGCTGGCCGAAAGCTGCACGGTCACCATCGCCCACAGCCGCACGCGCAATCTGGCCGATGTGGTGCGCCGCGCCGATATCGTGGTGGCCGCGGTCGGCCGCCCCGAAATGGTGCGCGGCGACTGGATCAAGCCCGGCGCGACGGTGATCGATGTCGGCATCAACCGCGTTGCCGGCAGCGAACCGGGCAAGACCCGGCTGGTCGGCGATGTCGATTTTGCCGGCGCCAGCGCGGTGGCCGGAGCGATCACCCCGGTGCCCGGCGGGGTCGGGCCGATGACCATCGCGGTGCTGCTGCGCAATGCGCTGGTCGCCGCCTATCGCAATGCCGGCGTGCCGCTGGCCGACGGGGCTATCTGATTCGCGCCGCACGGCCCTGGCTGATGCTCACGCTGGCGCTGGTGCCGCTGGCCGCCCAGGCGCAATCGACCCGGCGCGGGCTGACCCCGCTGGGCAATCCCGGCGCGCTGGTCGAGGCCGATGCCGCGCTGGTGCACCGCGCGCGCGATCGCGGCGCCATCGCGGCGCTGACTGATCTCGCCGACGAGGCGGCGCAAGTGCCCGGCGCCCCGGCGGGCGCGCTGCGCGGCTGGCTGAAAGCGCACGATGTTGCGGCATGGTTTGCCGATCGGCGCACCGATGCGGTCTATGCCGCCTGCGACGGCACCGCCGGGATCAGCACCGGGGTATGGCGCGGCGGCTGGTTCGCGCTGGTGTGGAAGCGCCAGAAACGGCTCGATTACAAATGGCTGCTGGCTGATGCCGGGCCGCTGGCGCACTTGCCCGCGCCGCCCGACTGGATCACCGGCAAACTGGCCGATTGCCCGCCGCGCGGTGATCCAGCCATCCCGCGCGCTTTGCCCGCGGCGCTGCCTGCGCTCGATCTGCCCGCCGGCGCCACGGTGCAGGATGCGCGGTCGGATGATGGATCGCTGGTGTGGCGCACGATTGCGCTGCCCGGCGGCGCGCACCGGCTGGTGGCGTGGTTCTGGCAGGATGGCGCCTGGCACCTTGCGCTGGACCAGACCGACGCGGGGGCGTGATCGCGCTGCCTATTGCAGCGTTACCTGCCCGTCATCGCGATCGCGCCGGCCAAAGAACTGCATCAACTGCACCAGCAGCTCGCAGCGGTCCGACAGCGTATCCGCCTCCAGCAAGGCCTGCCGCGCCGCGAGGTCGAACGGGGCGATCTGCGCCACGCCGTTGATCAGCGAGGCATCGTCGAGCTTGCCGACCGATTCCCAATCCACCGCATAGCCCTGGGCATTGGCAAATTTGCGCGCCTCGCGCTCGAACCCGGCGCGCTCGATCGCGCTCAACGCCGGGTGTTCGGGTTCGGGGATCAATTCGGCTTCGATCTGGCGGAACGGGGTGGCCACGTCGAGCTCGCGCAACATGCGAAACCGCTGCGTCCCGGTCAACACGATATTGTAACGCCCATCCTCCAGCGCCTCGACATCGGCGATCTTGCCGACACAGCCGATGCGGTACAGCGGCGCGCCTTCGGTCGGCGCCTGCGGCTGAATCATCGCGATGCGCTGATCGCGCACCAGAGCATCGGACACCATCGCCCGATAGCGCGGCTCGAAAATGCGCAGCGGCAATTGCAGCCCGGGAAACAGCAAGGCCCCGGCGAGCGGAAATATCGACAGCCGTTCCACCGCCATTGTCCTGCCCCTTATCCGAACAGCACGGCCGACAGCTTGCGCCGGGTGGCAGCCACCCACGGGTCTTCGAGCCCGATCGCCTCAAAGATCTGCAACAGCCGTGCGCGCGCCGCGCCATCGTGCCAGGTGCGATCGGCGGCGATCATCGCCAGCAGCATCTGCGCCGCGCCATCGCGATCGCCCGCTGCATAGAGCCCGTTGGCCAGCGCCAGTTGCGGCTCGGGATTGGCGGGATCGGCGGCAACCGCGGCGCGCAGGCCATCCAGTTCGCTCGGCTCGGGGGCATCCTCGGCCAGCGCCAGCGCCGCGCGCACTTGGGCAAAGGCGGCATCTTCGGCCAGCTTGGGATCGAGCTCGGCCAGCGCCGCTGCCGCTTCGGCGGTGTGCCCGGCGGCCAGCAGCGCGCGGATCAGCCCGGCCTGCGCCGGTGCACTGTCGGGGGCGATCTCGGCAATCTGCGCAAAGATCGCGATCGCCTGATCGGCGTCCCCGGCGGCCAGCGCTTCGTCCCCCATCGCCAGCATCGGCGCCAGATCGGGCGCGCCGTCGCCACCGCCCTGCACCGGCAATTGCGCCAGGATCTGGTCGAGCACCTGCTTCAGCTGCGATTCGCTGCGCGCACCGGTCAGATCGGCCACCGGGCGCCCTTCGAACATGGCATAGACGGTGGGGATCGAGCGCACCTGGAACTGCGCGGCGATGAACTGGTCCTCGTCGACGTTGATCTTGGCCAGCACCACGCCCTTGTCGGCGTATTCGGCAGCGACTTTTTCGAGCACCGGGGCCAGCGCCTTGCACGGGCCGCACCATTCCGCCCAGAAATCGAGAATCACCAGCTTGGTCATCGAAGGTTCCACCACCGCCTTGCGGAACCGGTCGACCGCTTTTTGTTCGTCCAGATTGAGGCCAAGGCTTGCCACGCGGGGAATCTCCGAAAAAGGGGCTCTATCGTGTTGCACCATGTGGGAAGCGCGCGCCATTCGGCAAGGGCTATTGCGCCCTGCCGCCGCTCATCACCCCCATCGTGCAAAGAAACTGCAATTGGGGGTTGCGCGCCCGCGCCAAGGCCGTTATTGGCCCGCCTCACCCCAGCCGGGGCGTCGGCCAAATGGCCCGACACCGACCCCGGCGCAAACGCACGAGCGGGCGTAGCTCAGGGGTAGAGCACAACCTTGCCAAGGTTGGGGTCGAGGGTTCGAATCCCTTCGCCCGCTCCAGTTTGTTCAAGCGGTGGTCGTTGACTTGAAGTCCGACCTGGACCCTCCCGGAACCGGTCGAGCCTTGAATGCGATGG
>Ga0164296_1001961_pt1 | contig 21053 bp, 14 predicted proteins | sample GEODES057metaG_FD_113533 | JGI IMG/M metagenome (GOLD analysis project Ga0164296, IMG submission 113533) | Dystrophic lake water microbial communities from Trout Bog Lake, Wisconsin, USA - GEODES057 metaG | ecosystem: Environmental > Aquatic > Freshwater > Lake | place: USA: Trout Bog Lake...
ACCAATAAAAATAATAAGCTAAATCCACCAATCCATTATCAATTGTCCATATTCAATTATCAAAAAAGTATAAATCAAGGTATAAAAACCACCTTTTCACGCTTTTTCGTTAATATGCAATATTTGGCATGTAAGTAACCATTCTTGGCATGTAAGTAACCATTCTTGACGTGTAAGTAACCATTTTTGGCATGTAAGTAACCATTCTTGACGTGTAAGTAACCATTTTTGACGTGTAAGTAACCATTTTTGACGTGCGAGTAACCATTTTTGACGTGTAAGTAACCATTTTTGACGTGTAAGTAACCATTCTTGACATGTTACATTCAATATTTGACAAGTAAGCACTTTTTTTATAAAAACAAGGAAACAAAAAGGGTAAGTAGTTCAAACAATTGGCTGGTAAATAATTAAAAAATAATAAAATGAATAACAGAGAACAAGCACAAATGAAAAAATGAAGCGTGTACACTTGGCGAACAATTATGTGCACGTACTCAGGTAAAACCCACTCTTTTCCGTATTTTCTCGTCATAAGCAATAGTTGACCATGCATATCGAATAGTTGACAGGGAAGCACGATTTCAGAACAAAATGATAAAGGTCAAACAGTTTCAAGGTCAAAAACAATTGTCTTCTAACTATAAAATTATGTGGCTATGTGGTAAGTTTTACTAAATGTGGGTAAGTCTGCGTAACATAAGCTATTAATTAATCCTTAGACTTTATCACCACTTTAGCCATTATGCCGGCAATCACCATCGATGCACCTGCCAAACCAATTACATTAATGGCATTGTCGCCTAAGGCAGTAAGAACCAGTCCGCCAAACAAACCGGCAGCAATTTGGGGAATAGTGATGGTGGCATTGAAGATACCCATGTAAACGCCAGTCTGACGGGCAGGCAATGCAGAAGAAAGGATGGAATAAGGCAACGAAAGAATAGATGCCCACGCCATACCAATACCTATCATGGAAACAAACAATAAGTTTTTGTCGGTAATAAATATCATGGAGAACAAGCCTAAACCGCCTGCAATCAAAGAAAGCATATAGGTATTCTTGCTGCCTAACTTGATGGTGATGCGGGTGAGTACCAAAGAATAAATGGCCGCAAATACACTATAAGCGGCGAAGATTACGCCAGTCCAGTTACCTGCTTCATTAAAGCCAGCCGATTTTGGATCTGTAGTTCCCCATATATGTTGTGCAATGCCCTGAGTGGTATAAACCCACATAAGAAACAAGGCAAACCAAGAAAAGAATTGCGTAACCGCCAATTGCCACATAGTAGGAGGGATGTTTTTCAACAAGTCCAAGAATGACATTTTTGGAGCAGTATCTTCATCTAAATTATTGTATTTGGCATATTCTTCTGGGGGATATTCTTTAGTCCTGAATGAAGTCCATAATACACTCAACAACAAAGCACCACCACCAAAATAGAATGACCAGATAACAGTAGGGGCTACCTTTTGCCCAGGACTTGGTTCATTCAATACGCCCGACCATGTTAATATATAAGGAAGCAAAGAGCCAACTACGGCACCTGCATTAATCAAAAAGCTTTGTATTGCATAACCTTGTTTGCGTTGGTTGTCCGAAACCATATCACTCACCAAAGCACGGAAAGGCTGCATGGTTACATTGAAAGAAGTATCCATCAACAACAACATGGTAGCACCAAAAACCAATGGTGGAAGCAGTTGCGCGAAGTTGCCGGAGTTGGGCATAAAGAACATAGCCAACGCCGAAACGATAGAACCACCCATGATAAAAGGAATCCTGCGGCCAAATCTTGTCCAAGTTTTATCACTAGATAATCCTACAATTGGTTGCACAACAAAACCCGCCATAGGTGCTGCCAACCAAAACAAACTAAGGTGATGCGGGTCGGCACCGATAGCAGAAAGAATCCTACTAGTATTAGCATTTTGTAAAGAGTATCCAATCTGAACACCCATAAACCCAAAACTCATGGTAAAGATTTGACCTAAAGTCAACTTAGGTTTTGACAAAGCACCTTTTGAACTGGTAACTGGAGAAGAAACGGCCATAACAATCGATTAAGTATAAGTGTGTATTTTTTACACGTTGCTAAAGTAGTATAAAAAAAACATCCTGAAAGAGGATGTTTTAAAAAAAGAATAATTTATGTTGATTTATTTTTGAAAAAGCTATTAAATAACGAATCCATCGTGGAGTATTGCACCTTTTTTCACCACAACAATGCCATCTTTTACACTATATAATGGATGGTCTGAGTTCTCCAAATGCTTACCACCAATGATTCGTACATCATTACCAATGCGACAGTTTTTATCTATAATGGCATCTTTTATATAGCAACGTTCACCAATACCAATTCGTGGGATGCCCTTGCTAATATTCTCTTCCATTACTTCTAGCGTTTCATAGAAGTCGTTACCCATTATATAAGAACTCACTACAGTTGTACCATATCCAAGACGTGAACGGATACCTACAACGCAATGTTCCAATCGGGAAGCGTTGATTATGGATCCTTCTGCAATCAAGGTTTTCTCTAAAGTAGTACCACTTATCTTGGCAGGAGGCAGCATACGAGCCCTTGTATAAACTACGTTGTTGTTGTCGAAAAGATTGAACGCTGGTATATCTTGCGTCAAAGCAAGGTTTGCTTCAAAGAAAGAATGTATGTTTCCGATATCAGTCCAATAACCTTCGTATTGATAACTAGAAACCTTATATTCTGCAATTGAATTAGGTATTATCTCCTTGCCAAAATCGGTAGCATTGGGATACTTATCTTTTAAAAGCGTACTCAACACTTGTTTGTTAAAGATATAGATACCCATGGAAGCAAGGTAGTTGCGCCCATGATTCTGCATGATAGTACCTGTATCGCTTACCCATTCAGGCAAAACATCTTTACTAGGTTTTTCAATGAAAGAAGTGATGAAGTTTTTCTTATCTGTCTTCAAGATGCCAAACTCAGGTGCATCACGGTCATCAACAGGAATTGTAGCAATAGAAATGTCTGCCTTTGTCTTTACGTGCGTAGCAATCATTTCTGCAAAATCCATCTGGTACAATTGGTCACCACTTAGTATCAGGATATGCTCATACTCCAAGTTGGAAATGTGCCTCAATGATTGCTTTACCGCATCGGCAGTGCCCTGAAACCACCCTGGATTATCAGGGGTTTGCTCGGCAGCAAGTATATCTACAAATCCAGAACTGAACGCACTGAAATGATACGTATTCTTGATGTGCTTGTTCAGCGATGCAGAGTTAAATTGCGTCAGTACGAACATTCGGTTAATTGTACTATTCATACAATTGCTGATAGGAATATCTACCAAACGATACTTACCCGCAATAGGAACGGCGGGTTTTGAACGGGATGCAGTTAGTGGATACAAACGGCTTCCAGCCCCACCACCTAAAATTACTGCTACTACAGTTTTGCTTAAAGATACCATAATTCAATGCGTTATTTTTTCGATAAAAAGACTTGCAATCGTAATAGGGCGCAAGATATTATTAAATCCTTTCTAAAGATGTTTTTATTCTAAATAAATGATTAAAATCTTATAGCTAGTTACTTTTTAAGCTGAGGTATCAAGACTCTTTCCGTGTTAGTCCATTTTATTAATGGATAATTCTTGTTACTTTGGTTTGCAGAAGGGTTTCTAACCTTTGTAGTCTTTCCTTCTTCAATCATTTTATTGTACACAATTGTCCAATCCGGTAGAAGTTGAGTTTCTTGTGCCCAATGTATATATGATGCTTCGTCGCACCAAGTAGGTAAGCTTTGCATTGCTTTTCTGTGTGGAATAGAATTACGGAACGTCTTCATACCTGCATCGCTTTCCCACAAAGTCAGCGTCCAGAAAGTTAATCCCTTATCTACTAATTCCTTTCCTGTTAAAAAGCCTTTTGTCTTTTTCAATTCTTTTAAGGATGCTTCATTAGCTAAAAAGAACTTAGGAAGATACCAAATTGATTTAACCCTTAACCTAGTGGCAGATATTAAGTACATAAATGTTTAGTTACAGTTGTAAAACAAACTTACGAATGAGTATAGCTTTTTTTATTTATAGACACAAATCTGAATAATTATTTTTTTTATGTACACTAACAGAGAAATCTATGTGCCCATAGAGTAAGACTTATGTATGCTGGTAATTATACTTAAGATGAGGCAGTTATTGAAACTCAAATCATAATTTTATAAATTAGAAAAAGCAAAAGTTTTATCTATCTCATAATCTACGTTACATTAAAAAGAACCAATAAACACTATCTTTAACGCCATTTGGAAGTTTGTTTAAACTTTCCAAGATTTATTGCGTTAACGAAATTTGAAGTAAAAAGATAGATGAACCCCATCGCAAAAAATATAATTGATAGTATAGCTAGTGGCAATGAAGCTGCTTTCCGTACTTTCTTTGACTATTATTGGGATAATATCTATTCTGTTGCCTTAGCATTTACTAAGTCAGAGTCCCTCTCCGAAGAAATAGTGCAAGAGGTTTTTGTGAAAGTGTGGCTCAAAAAAGAACAATTAACCGCTGTTAATGATATAGAAGCATGGACATTCATTATTGCCAGAAACCACATATTGAATGTACTGCAAAAGAAGGTGAAAGAAGAAGCTTTCTTAAAGAATCTTGAAGGATATTTTAGCGTAATAAACGGCTCACCCGAAGACTTGTTATTCAAAAAGGAAGCTGAGGAAATGGTTAATAGTGCAGTGACTCAGTTGCCTAGTCAGCAGCAACTAATCTACAGGCTCAGTCGTATTGCAGGCCTCTCTCAAGAAGAAATAGCTACAAAACTTAATATTTCAAAAAATACTGTCAAGAGCCATATGAATAAGGCTTTGAACTCGATAAGAATTTATATTGAATCCAATTCTGCCGGAATTTCTCTTATTTATGCAGTTGTCACTGCATTTCTTACAAAATAATTATTTTTTTACTTCCTAACTAATACCTACTTCCTTTTCTACTGTCTTTAGTAATGATGTGTTATTAATCTACCCATCACAATGGGTAATAATTTCATCAAAAAACAAATAAAATGTTAGATAATCGCTATTTAGAATTATTGCAGTGCTATGCAAACAACTCAATCACTGTAGAAGAGTTGGAGGAGTTGAAGTATTACTGGGGTACAAACGATACAGAGACACTAAAAGTAAGCATCGATCAAGCATTCAGGAACAAAACCCTCACGGGCTTTTCAAACAATGCAAAAGCAGATGAAATTTTTGATAGTGTCATTGCCGCTGCAAAGCAATCAGAGCGTTTTGTTATTAAGAAAAAGCGTGTATGGTTTGCTGCGGCCGCAGTTTTGGCTATGTCTATAAGTATTTTGGGGTTGTACCTTGCTATTGGTCACAAAACAATCGATGATAATGTCGCTACCCTTTCTCCCGAGAAAGATATCTTGCCAGGAAAAAATAAAGCCGTCCTCACACTTGCCAATGGAACAAAAGTATTGTTGAATGATTCACTGAAAGGGCTTGTTGCAAAAGAAGGGAACGTATCATTAGTTAAGGAAAGCGGTGAGTTGAGTTATGTGTCTGCCGACAAATCTGCTGCCGCAATAAGCTACAATACAGTTGCCACACCACGTGGGGGAATGTATGAACTAATATTGGCTGATGGTACTAAAGTTTGGTTGGATGCCGCTAGTACGCTAAAATATCCTGCTTCATTTGTGGGCAATGAACGCAAAGTAGAGCTTACCGGCGAAGCGTATTTTGAAGTGACACACAACAAGAAGATGCCTTTTAGGGTAGTGACTAACGAAATGACTGTAGAGGTTTTAGGTACACATTTCAATGTAAGTGCTTACGCAGACGAAGCCGCTATCAAGACAACACTCATAGAAGGTTCAGTAAAGGTATCTGCTAATAATGCTACCGAAACATTGGTTCCGGGCAGGATGGCAAGCTATCAGCACGCTTCATTCTCTGTTTCAGATGCTAACGTTGAAGAAGAACTTGCTTGGAAAAATGGATACTTCATCTTCAATAAAGCTGGTGTTGCCGCTATCATGAGGCAGATTTCTCGTTGGTATGATGTAGATGTAAGTTATGAAGGTGCTGTGCCAGAAAATGTATTTGTAGGACAAATAAAGAGGGAAGAAACATTGGTAGGTGTTTTAAAAATACTGGAGTTGAGTGGAATGCACTTTAGAATCGAAGGAAAGAAAGTAATTGTGCTGGAATGAAAAATATAATTAATTACAACTATTATTACTTATGCAACTACTTCAACCGTCTTGGCACTTGGGTTTAATAATGTGGGCTTTGATTGTTAATTATTTGAGCGTACTCTATGCGGGATACCGCTTTGTACTTCATTCGGATAGTAATAATTTTCAGCATAAGGTGTTCCTTCTGATTGTGTTTTTATTGATACCATTTTCTGTTTTTGTTTACTTATATAAACTCTTAGTAAAAACTAAAAGGTAACAACCGTGAGTTTAAAGTTAAGGGGAGCGAGGTTCATTTAATGAAATTTACTTATGAGGATATTTACTATAATTTTAATTGTTGTTAGTATGCAGGTGTCTGCTAATGCTTTTTCTCAGAAGATTACCCTATCTATGAGAAACGCTCGCATTGGTCAGCTATTAGATGCAATAAAGCAGCAATCTGGCTATCTTTTGTTTTATGATTACGACTTGATAAAGGATGTTAAGCCTTTGTCTATTGACGTTAAAGGCGCTTCTGTAAAACAAGTGATGGATATTATTGTAAAGGAGCAATCATTCGATTACACTATCGAAAACAATACAATTGTTCTTAAAAAGAAGCCTTCTTTACTGGATAAAATTACTACTAATCTATTTGGTGACGATGTAGAGATAAAAGGACACGTTTACAGTGACGGTGGTGACCCGTTGCCTAGTGCTTATGTGTCACTGAAAGGGAACAGTAAAAAAATAGCCATCACAAACTCAAATGGCGAATATTCTATCACCATTACAAAACAGGAAGCAATGCAAGGTGTGTTGATATTCTCTTTTGTTGGCTATAATAAATATGAATACAGAATCAGCGGACACAGAAGTGTTGATGTTACCCTCGCAAAAAATATACAGTCCCTTGGTGATGTAGTTGTTACCAATAGCTACAGTAAACCCAAGCGAAAAGAAGAAGTGACTGGTAGTATATCCGTTGTTACTTCGAAAGAATTGCAAGCAGATAGACCAATCGAAAGCTTCGACAAAATGCTTGAAGGAATGGTTGCCGGAGTACAAGTCGAAACAAATACAGAATTAGGCACGCCAGTCAAAGTGAATATTCGAGGGCAAAATTCCCTGACTAACCTCAATGGTGCCAATATTACAACGCTTACAACTTCTTCACAGCCGCTCTATATCATAGACGGCGTTCCTGTTATGGAGCAACGCCGTACAGATGAACCCTTGGCTTTCATCAACAACGAGGAATTATTGAATCCCCTTGCGGGAATCAATCCTGCGGATATCGAAAGTATTTCTGTACTTAAAGATGCTGCGGCCGCATCTATCTATGGTGCCAATGCAAGTAATGGTGTGATTATCATTACCACAAAAAAAGGCAAGGCAGGTAGAACGAAATTGGATATAGGCTATAGCAATGGGTGGGCTCAAAGTATTAATGGCATAAAGTGGTTGAATGGAAAACAATATCACGACTTGCTAAAGGAAGAATATGTAAATGATGGTAAAAGTCCTGCCAATGCCGAACTATTAGCGGGTTCTAGCACTATGAACACTCCTTGGTTCGAACTTGCAAACCGCTACAGTACTTATGATAATGCAGAAGTAGAAGTATCTGGCGGCAATGAAGCAACACAGTTTAGGTTGTCGGGTTCTTTCTACAACCAACAGGCAATACAAAAGGGCAATGATTACCAAAAGATATACCTACGGGCAAGGATAGATCATAAAGTAAATAAGCAATTCTCTTTTGGCTTGACACTAGCGCCTTCTATTACGCACAAGAATGCACTAAGTGTGTACGGGATTGTTCCCATTATTCCTAATGTACCTGTATTCTTTGCTGATAGTACATTCTTTACGTTTGCTAACCTTGGGGTTGCTAATCCTCTTGCAGTAATTGCGCAAAATCAAAATTATGCAACGGGCGGTACCTTTAATGGGAATATTCACGTTGAATTAACTCCAATTAAAGATTTACATCTTACAACTTTGGTAGGAATTGACGCCTTGCAAAATAAGTTGACCTTATTCCAAAGCCCCTTAAATGCTACTGGGGCTAGCAAAGGCGGTTTTGAGCAAATATTTGACAGAACTAACTTTAGTTGGATAAGTACTTCACAGGCTAATTGGACTCCTACTTTCAAGCACCATAAGTTCGATTTAACGGCAGGGTTTGAAGCTAGAAGTGAAGATACTAAATTGTTGAGTGGCTCTGGCACAGGGTTTACATATGAAAAATTGATAGAATTAAGTACTGCTACTAGCCAGTATTCTGCATCTTCATTGGATAAAACTAACTCATTCTCTGTTTTGAGCCAGTTGTTGTACAACTATGATTCTAAATACTTCGTAAGCCTCTCTTCTCGTTTGGATGCCGCTAGTATTTTTGGTAAGGATGTAAATTCTACCGTCAACTCTGGGTTAGGCTTGGGCTGGTTGATAAATAAAGAAAACTTTTTGCGTAAATACGATTGGTTGGATATGTTCAGATTGAGATTTAGTTACGGTCGCACAGGAAATAGTCGTATTAGTAGTTATGAAGCCAGAGGGTTGTATAGTTTTGAAACACAAGGTTATAATGATCTTGTTTCTTCCTATATCTCTACAGCACCCAACCATTATCTAACTTGGGAAGCGGGATATAAACAAAACACCGGTGTTGATTTTAGTTTTCTGAAACGATATAATGTTACGGTCGATTTCTATAAAAACACCACAATAAATGCGATTAATCCAGTGGCTATTCCGGTAGAAAATGGCTTTTCGACTATGCTTGCCAACGTTGCAGATATGAGCAACAAAGGCTTTGATGTAAGTATTTCTGCGCAAATATTTACAGGTAAAATCAAATGGACAAGTACGTTGAATGTAGGGTACAATAAAAACATTATTACCAAAGTTTACAATAAAACATCCTATTATTCATCAGACCCAAGTATTGCTGCCGTATTAAAAGCAGGTGTAAGTACTTCCGCTATTTGGGGCTTTAAGTATGCTGGTGTAGATCCCGCTACTGGTTACGAGCAGTATTATGATCAAAGTGGCAAAGTGGTGTCTGCTAAAAATTTAAATCGTTCTCCTAGCAATGCTTATTCCTTGGGGGACAGGTTACCAAAGGCTCAGGGTGGTTTTATAAACTCATTTAGTTATGAAGGCGTATCCCTGACTGTAAACCTTATCTACAACATTGGGGGCTATTTCTTGGCAGATTACAATAACGAAAACAATGGTCGCAACCTTTCTAACCGCAACCAGAGCGTGAACTTATTGGACAGGTGGCAGAAACCTGGTGACATTGCCAACATCCCTAGGCTCGCTTCGGGTATAAATGGCACAGGAAACCCAATAGTTGCCAACTCTTCTAGGTATGTTTATGATAATACTTACGTTAAATTGAGTAACGTTTCGCTGTCTTATGCCTTGCCAAAAAGTATCATGAGAAGGGTAGGAGGGATGTCTCTTACAATGTTTGGAAATGTTACTAACCTAGCATATTGGTACAAAGAAAAATCCCCTCCAGGTCGTAATGGCATCAAAGAATATAGGTTCAGTTTCCCAGAGGCGCAAACATTCACTTGGGGGGTAAGAGTGGGGATATAGTTAGTTTACCGTCGTCAGTTTTCCGTTAACCGCCTACTGTACATCGGTAAACGGAAAGCGGTTAACGAAAAAAGGTCAACGATTAACGATAAAGAAAAACAATGAAGCAGTATAAACATATCATCATTTTAAGCTTAATAGTGATTGCACTAAGCAGCACTGGGTGCAGGAAGTTTTTGGAAACAAACTCAGAGAACAATGTTTCTGTGTCCGAACTTTTTACGGATTATGAGGGTGCTAGGACTGCAATTATTGGCTGCTACAACAAGTTGAAAACTTCCAATTACTACACTAGAGACTTTTATTCTTATCCCGATTTAACAGGTGGCAATATAAATTATGCCATTACAGGTGCTCCTGCGCTTACCAATAATTACAATTTTACCAATACCAACATTTCTACTTATAACGACATGTTTAATTTTTACACACAGGCATATTCAGTTATTTACAGTGCAAACAATGTGTTGGAAAATGTAGATAATGTAACCAATGCAAAAGCTGGTCAATTAAACCACATCAAGGCAGATGCCTACGCTATCAGGGCAATTGCTCATTTTGATTTGGTTAGGGTATTTGCCCAAAACTATACCTACACTACCGATGCGCATCATCCGGGTATCGTTATCAAGATAAAAAATACCGATAGCATCGCTTCCTCCAATGTAATCAGTTCTGTAAAACAGGTATACGACCAAATCATCAGTGATTTGGATACAGCCATCACTTTGTATGCTGTCAGTGAAGATATTTACCCTTCTGGCAGTCCGCAAACTTGGTTAAGTGCCAATGCTGTTACTGCCCTCAAGGCAAGGGTTTGTTTGTATATAGGAGATTACGCACAAGCCTTTAGCCTCAGTACTTCCATCATCAATAGTGGCAAGTATCCATTGATGTCAAACGCCAATTATGATGCCTCTTGGAGTAAAAAGAACATCAGTTCCGAAAGCATCTTTGAGCTTGCTTTTGGCTCTGGTACTGGTGGCGGCTATGGCGATTATTTCAATTTTACTGTACCTCAATCCCTCTATGTACAATTTGCTGCCACCAACGATTTGTTGGGTCTGTACGATCCTGCTGATGTTCGTGGACACAGGTTTTTGTTCAGGGATACGCTCGGTATTTCTTTTACCAACAAATATTTTGGTACTGCCGATAGCGTGAATAACATCAAAGTTATCAGGGCTTCCGAGTTGTATTTGATTGCAGCAGAAGCCGCAGTTCAGTCAGACCCTGTTAATGGATTGACTACTGCCGCTACTTATCTTAACGCTATCAGGTCACGGGCAAACCCTAACGCGACTTATTTTACGGCAACAAATTCACAGGACATGCTGAATGAAATATTTAACGAACGCCGCCGTGAACTCTGTTACGAAGGGCATTTGTTTTTTGATATAGCAAGGATGCACAAGAATTTGGTGAGGGTAGATTGTAGCAGTAGTACGCCAAACCTTACTTACCCCGATAGTAGATATGCTTGTCCGATACCCACTTTATATTAATAATTTATGACAATGAAGATGAAATATTTATTGATAATTTTTGCTTTTGCTCTTTTCTACGGTTGTAAAAAAGAGTACAACGTGCAGCCCACTTATGCTTCATTGCAGATTGCAAACACGTGGGCGCAAAATCAGCCTTATTATTCGCCACATCCCCAGATTTATATTGACTCATTGGGCATCTGGAAACCATTTATCAGCTTTTCATTTACTTCGGATGCAGAGCCGGATAAAATAGGCTTTCTAAATCCTTATGTTGCGGGCAAGGGCACCGATGCCTTATACATAAATGCTATGTACAATACATCTTATTACACCAGCAAGTACAACGTAAACATCAGTCAAGATTCTGGCACTTACAATACCATCATTCCCAAGTGTTTTCAGTTTATTCCCAAGAGCAACGATTCTACAAATACGGGTACGGTAGTGGTTTTGCCGCAGACTATTACGCTTACCCGAAGGGATAAAACAAAGTATCAAGTAACCATTGCGCCGAGTACTCAACCCGGAACTTACAATACGAAGACAGGGGTTTTTGAGATAGAGGTTTTGTTTGATGAAAGCAATTTCGGAGGGCCGAAGGAGGTAAGGAGGAAGTATAGGTTTACTTCATAGTGGTTAGTTGTTAGTGGTAAGGATATAAGTTCTTTAAATAAGGTTGTCAGGTACACTCGAAGGGTTGTCGAGTGCATTCGAAGGGTTGTCGAGTGCATTCGAAAGGTTGTCGAGTGCCTTCGAAAGGTTGTCGAGTGCCTTCGAAAGGTTGTCGAGTGCCTTCGAAAGGTTGTCGAGTGCCTTCGAAAGATTGTCGAGTGCATTCGAAAGGTTGTCGAGTACACTCGAAAGATTGTCGAGTGCATTCGAAAGGTTGTCGAGTGCATTCGAAAGGTTGTCGAGTACACTCGAAAGATTGTCGAGTGCATTTGTAAGTTAACCTTCCAAATGTGGGAGAAATAATTAGAAAGAAAGTTTTTTTAAGTTGAATAATTAAAAGATGAAGAAAACAAATTTGGTAATCGGGGTAATTGTGGCAGTAGGTATAGTTACCTGTCTGTCGTTTAGAAGCAGCAATGATGATTATGATGTTGCGGCATTGCGTGCTATTTACAGTAGTGGCGACAGTACCAAATGGCCTAAGGCAGACATTGACAGTAACACAGTGGGCTTTCAAGAAATTGGTCGCTTGGGTGCAGTGCCTTATCCTGCCGACAACTTGCCTAACGCAGAAAAAGTAAAGTTGGGCAAGCTATTGTTCTACGACCCACGTTTGTCATTGTCCAATCAAATTGCCTGTGCATCATGTCACGACCCACAATTGGGTTGGGGCGATGGCAAAAAGGTAGGCTTTGGGCATGATAGAAAATTGGGCAAGCGCAATGTGATGACCCTCTTTAATGCAGCATTCTATCAGAAACTATTTTGGGATGGAAGGGCAAAAAGCCTAGAAGACCAAGCTCGTTTCCCAGTGGCAGACCATGTAGAGATGAACATTGACCCCCACGAAATGGCTGAAAAGATACAAGGTTTTGCAGGTTATAAACCAATGTTTAAGGATGCTTTTGGCGATGACACCATCAATTTGGTTAGAATATTAAAAGCAATTGCCACTTTCGAAAGGACTATTGTAAGTAGAAAAAGCAGGTTTGATGTGTTTGTAAAAGGAAACAAAGAAGCTTTGTCTGATGATGAGGTTGTGGGGCTGCACCTTTTCCGTACAAAAGCACGTTGCATCAACTGCCACAATGGGCCATTATTTAGTGACAATCAGTTTCACAATGACGGACAAACCCTTTGGGGTACACCCAATGAAGATTTGGGACAATATAATATTACCAAGGATAAAAAAGATATAGGTGCATTCAAAACGCCTTCTTTAAGAGAGGTTGAGTTAACGGGGCCATGGTTTCACCACGGAAATTTCACTGAGTTGAAAGATATTGTGAGTACCTACAACCTAGGTAATCCTGCAATTATCCCTAAAAAATATCTGGGCACACCAAGGGATAGTTTGTTGCCAAAGACATCGCCCATCATCAGAAAGTTGAATCTTACCCAAAAGGAACAAATGCAGTTGTTGGCTTTTTTACAAAGCATTACCAATCAGCCGCCGAGGGTAAAGATACCAGTAGATTTTCCGATGTAGAGTAAGGCGGAAGGAATGGGAGGAACGAAATAAAGCGACCTCAAACTAACGATTAACGTTCCTTACGATTAACGAATAGAGTAACAATAGATAAGAGATTAATTAGAATAACATGAGAAAAACTTTACTGATAGTTAGTGTGTTTCTTGCTTTGCAGCATATAGAGGCGCAGTGGAACAATGTGACAAACACAAACAATCTAGTTTGTGGCACATCGCCTACTACCAACAAGTATGGCAATGTTTCTGCCTCGGATGGTGTGGGAGGGATGTTTGTTGCGTGGATTGATTCTCGTGATTCATCTTCCAAGAGTATTTATATCCAAAGAATCTTGACAGATGGAACGCTCAAGTTTAGTCAGGAAGTATTGATTAGCAATGCGACTGGTGCGGTCTCTTCTACAAAGTCAAATTTGGTAATTGCTGCTGATAGCAACGGAGGTGCCATACTCGTTTGGGTAGATGCTAGAAACAATACTTCCACAAATAATAACTCGGATATTTATGGTCAGCGTATCGATGCTAATGGAAATGTACTTTGGGCAAAAGATGGCGTTCGATTGACATTGGCAGACAATAGCAAGTCCAACAAAGGGGCACCTTTACCAGTGATGGTCAATAATAGTGAGTTTATCCTTGTTTATGATGATAATATCAATGGCACATTCGACTTCTTTGCGCAGAAAGTTTCACTGATTGATGGCTCGTTGTTATGGATTTCAAATGCAAGTTTGCATGGCAGTAAGCCAAATGTACAATCACAGGCTACTGCACTTTCCGATGGAAAAGGAGGTGTATTTGTGGTTTGGCAAGATCCAAGATTGGCAAATACCAACAATGATATTTATGGTCAATACATAGATAACACAGGAAAACTTTTGTGGGATACTGCTGGCTTACCAATTTGTACTGCTCAAAATCAACAGTTGACGCCGCAGTTAATTTCAGATGGAACTGACGGAATAATTGTTGTTTGGAGTGATCAAAGAACCAAAGTTGCTGATGGGAATATCTACGCCCAACGGATAAATGCAGCAGGTACAATTCAATGGGCAAAAGATGGAGTATTGGTTTGTGATTATACCGGCAATCAATCTGTCCCCAACATTGTAAAAGGAGGTAGCGGTTATATAATTGCCTGGAGCGATGCAAGAAAAGCTACCAACGATAGAAATATTTTTGCACAAAGCATAGATGGTTCAGGAACACCACAATGGACAACTGCAACTGGTGGGGGAGTACCCGTTTGCCAAGCTACAGGTGCCCAACCAATAAATTATACCAATGCACAGAATATAAAAATACTACCGGACGGCAGCAATGGAGCTTTCATTATTTGGGATGATGGAAGGAATACGATAGCTAATATTGACATCTATGCCCAAAGGATCACAAGCACCGGCACTGTATCTAGCGGCTGGTTGCCAGATGGAAATGTGGTTTGTAATGCACTTAAAAATCAGCAATCACCCGGCGTTGTTTTGGATGATTCAAACAATGTAATAGTTGCTTGGGAGGATGAAAGGGATAGCACTTATAACATCTACGCAAGCAAACTTTCTTCGAACGGTTCTTTGATATTACCAGTACATTTTGTTTCGATAAGTGCGCAAGAACTTAACAATACGATAAATATTGCGTGGAAATTAACCAATGAAACACCCAATACCAATTACATTATCCAACACAGCCCAGATGGAGTTAATTTTTCTAAGATTGGATCTGTAAAATCAACTACATCCAGTGACTATTCTTTTATTGACAATTCACCCAATACTGGTGTAAATTACTACAGGATCAAAGTGATTGACAACTTGGGCAACGTGTTTTATTCAGCTGTGGTTAAGTTGAGTATCAGTTCTGCTCCTAAAATCAGTATCAATGTATTTCCCAACCCCGTTTTTAACTGCTTATCTCTATCCTGCACAAACTTTTCTCAGGGTGTTTACCAGATTAATTTGGTAAATGCTACTGGAAAGGTCGTTAAATGTGTAAAAGCTAACATTCAATCTACCACTGCTACTAACAATCTACAAGTTGGGGATTTATCAGCAGGTAGTTATTTTTTAAGGGTAATGGATAGCAATGGTGCTGCCGTGGCAAATAAAATCATCATCAAACAATAATTATTTTTTCATTTTAAAACAATCAACATGGGATTATTTACTACTTCAAGACGACAGAAAAGCAAAACAGCTATGAATGCGGTCTATTTGCTCTTGTTCTTATTTTCTTATGCGCATTCTTTTTCGCAGAAGGCATTCAATAAGGGCAACCTTATTGTTTTGCGGCTGGGGGATGGCACTGCATCATTGTCTAATTCTTCTGCTCCAGTCTATTTGGATGAGTATAGTACGACGGGCAAATTGGTTCAATCAGTTGCGTTGCCTAGTAGTGGTTCCGGTCATAAGTTGGTATTGACTGGCAATTCTACTTCCGAAGGAGAAATTGCAAGCTCCCAGGATGGTGTGTATGTAGTTGTTGCAGGATATGACACAATTGCTGGTGTTACTGGGGCATCATCTAGTGCTACCATTCACCGTTCCGTTGCTTTAACTGGCGAGAATGCAGTTACTGATATCTCTACAAGTCTTACGAATGTGTTGAGTGCATCTTCCGTTAGAACCGTTGCAACTGATAACGGTACAAACTTTTGGCTTGGTGGTTCAAATAAGGGGACTTACTACGCAAAAAAAGGGGCGGATACTGGTACGCTCATACAGAATGTGATAACAAATAGTAAAACATTGAAGGTAATAGGGGGCAATTTGTACCTCTCTACTGCACAAGGGAGCAATTTGAGAATTGGTCAAATTGGAGCTGGTCTGCCAACTACTGCTGGTCAAACATTTAATGGCTTTCAGGGATTGCCTACCTCAGGCAGCCCCAACAGTTACTTTTTTGCAGACTTAAGCCCAAACATACCGGGGTTTGATGTCCTGTATTATGCAGATAATTTGGCTGGTCAAGGCATTTTTAAGTTCTCAAAAATTAATGATACTACTTGGGTAAGCAATGGAATGGCATCTTTTTCTGGTAGTGGGCTTACGGGTCTGGCAGGCGTAGTAACAGACACTGGGGTTGTTTTATACACAACCAATTATACCACTTCCGCCTCAGGTTTGAATGTTACGGTAGATAAAAGTGGTTACAACCAAGCCATCACTGCAAGTGTAATTCCTTTGCTATCCGCCCCAGCAAATACAGGGTTTAAGTCTGTTGCCTTTGCTCCAACTGGTACAGGCTTACCAATAACCTTACTTTCTTTCAATGGAAAATTGGATGCAACAGGTTGGGCAACCCTTTGGTGGTCAGTTAGTGACAATGCCGATGCAGCATTCTACACTGTAGAAGCAAGTACAGATGGCATTCATTACAGTGCAGTGTCATCACTTTCCCCTTCAAAAAATGCGACTAGCTATACAACCCAATCTTATGCTGGTAAGAATACTAGCACCTATTATCGGTTAAGTGTTATTAGCAAAGAAGGTAAAAACACTTATAGTAAGACAGTTTTATTGTCTAATAAGGAAGCTGTAAAGTTTGTCTTGTACCCCAATCCTGCCAGAAGTAGTATAGTGCTTACGCATTCCATTGCAATATCAGGTTCAACCATAGACATCTACGCAATTGACGGCAGAAAAGTATATAACAGCTTTGTTGCTGAGGGGCTTTCTAGTAGCAGGATAGATGTTTCTAATTTAAAAGCAGGTACATATAGCCTTGTTTATAACAACAATGGGCAAAGACAAGTTTCTACATTCATTAAAACGCTTCAATAATTTTTAATACACATTTTTTATTCACATTTAAACGGTACAATTATGCGACAAAACACAAATGCGCTTTTAAGGATAACTTTATCCTTGTTATTTATGCTTGCTTTAAGCCTCAATGGGCTTATTGCACAAACCCCTAGTTTGGTTAAAGACATTGCCTCTGGTACAACAAGCAGTACACCTGGTTTATTCTTGACTTTCAACAATAAACTGTATTTCACTGCCTCTCAAGGAACTGGTGTTAATGGTGGAACCAGATGGTTTAGTACCGATGGAACAAATGCAGGTACCTATGGGATATCTACTCCTACTAGTTCTGGCAATTTTTCACCAGGAAGTAATACTGCTACAAGTATCACAACTTACAACGGAAGCCTTTATTTCTCTGGTGCAACAAATGGCGTTGCTGATATTGAGTTGTATAAAATGACAACTGGAGAGTCTATTTCATTGATTAAAGATATTAATTCGGGTACATCTGGTAGTTCTCCTGGTTATCTTACTGTGTTTAATAGTAAATTATATTTCTCCGCAACCGATGGAACAACAAATCACGGTATTGAATTGTGGTCATCTGATGGTACAACTAGTGGAACTAGTATGGTTTATGATATAAACACAACATCAACGGGTGCTAGTGCTAGTCCATCTTCTTTAACAGTTTTGGGAAACTATATTTATTTCGCTGCTAGCGATGGTACAACAAGTGGACATTATGGGAAAGAATTATGGCAGCTAGGAACGAGTGGTAATCCTTCTCTTGTGGCTGATATTTATTCTGGTACTGGAAATAGCTCCAGTCCTTCAAATCTTACGGTATTTAATAGTAAACTTTATTTTACTGCTACAAATGCCACTGGTACTCAAGTTTGGTGCTATGACCCAACACAATCAGTTTCAGTTGGCACTAACCCATTTTCTCTAAATACAAGCATGACCTCTGCATCTGGACCTGTCATTGTGGGGTCTAATTTGTATTTCGCTGGTACAGTTTCAGGTACTAGTTCTATTTGGAAATCTGATGGTACAGCTGCAAATACTGTAGCTACAAGTGTTACTAATCCAACAAGTCTTGTAAATGTGAATGGTACGCTTTTTTATGCCAATACTTCTACTTTTCAAGTGTACAGCTATAACGGAAGCACTGCAACACAATTAACTACTACGCTAACATCAACGCCTACCTTAACAGCTATTAACAATAGTTTGGTTTATTTTAATGGTACCGATGCAAATAATACACAACCTTGGGTTAGTGATGGAACAACAAGTGGTACACATAGTTTAGGTATAATTAACTCGGCTGGAACTGCAGGCCCTTCAGGTTTTTATTACTTCAATGGCATGGTTTATTTTAGGGCATCAAATGGAAGTACTGGCAGCTTTACAGGATCTGAATTGTACAAATACGGTTATAATACTTGGACTGGATCTACTAGCAGCAGTTTCTCTACAGCTAGTAACTGGAGTGCAGGGTTTGTTCCTGATTATACCACAGATGTAAAAATCCCTTCTGTTTCAACACTGCCATCTCTTTCTGGAACTTACACCATAAGGGGCTTAAATGTAGCTAGCGGCGTAACGCTTACCAATACAGGTACGCTGCAAGTAGGTGGCGATTTGGTAAATAATGGAACAATAACTGGCTCTGGCACTGTACAAATGAATGGTAGCATCTACCAATCTACCAATGGAATCAGTACAACGGCTCAGTCCATTACAGGTACTGGAACTATTGCTAATCTTACGTTGCCTACTACAAATAGTAACAGCACTGCTTATACTAACGGGGCAACTATTACTAGCGGTATGCAAAGCTTAACTGGAACTTTGTTGGTTCAGGCTGGTACTCTTACCACAGGTGGTTTCCTTACCCTTAAATCTACTTCTATTACAAACTCAGCCGTTGTTGACCAAGTTAGTGGCACTATCAGTGGCAATGTTGTAGTAGAAAGGTATATTCCTGCTGGTTATCGTGGTTATCGTGACCTGGCCCCACAGGTTTATAACTCAAGTTCCACAACTGGAAGTATATTTAAGAACTGGCAAGAAAATGGAAGCTTCACCAATAGTGGTTATGGCATCTTCATAACAGGGCCAACATCTACCGATGCTAATAAAGCTGACTATGCCTCTGCACAAATAGCCGCAAACGGTACCACAGGATTGGATTACAGCTTGAATGGTATTTCATCTGCTTTTACCTTCAACAATAGCAATGGTTCATTCTATTCCAAGTATGTTGCTGGACAAATAGACAGCATAGCCAATACCAAAACCACAAACCTTGATGTATTTACTGGCTATAGAGTGTTGGTAAGGGGCGACAGGACTTTCAACTTGGCAACAACGCCTATCCTTAATTATCCTGCTGGTCTTCGCATGTACAATGCAACAACACTCCGTGCAACAGGTAGTTTGGTAACTGGCACTGTAACCTACAATACAACCAATGTTACCGGTACATCTAACGGTTCTGGCATTACCTCAACTAATGCGTTGAACCCTGCTGCTACAACATTTGTTACCATAAATGGTAAGAGTTATATAGCTACTGGATTAAGTATGGTTGCCAACCCTTATGCCTGCCCTGTTTCTTGGACTTCCGTTTATACCGCCTCTGTTTCTGCTGGCTCTAACATCAATGCTACCTATTATTCATTGGATCCTACTTATGGTGAAACTGGTAGCTACGATGCCTATAATGAAACAACCGGAAGTTCAGCAAACCCAGCCGATGGTTCAAAGGCTTCTGATTTAATACAGGCAGGACAAGCCTTTTTTGTTTTGAATGCAACAGCAAGCCCTGTACCAATCGTAAAGTTTACTGAGGCATCTAAAATGGCTTCATCCACTAAAACACAAGTATTCGGCACAACTGGATCTTTGAGTAAGATATATTTCAGCCTATTTAAAGGAACTACTAGCGGTTATGTACGTACAGATGGTGTTGCTACAGCCTTTAAAGCAGGGTTCACCAACAACTCATTTGGTACTCAGGATGCCTTGAAGTTGGGTAATTCAAGCGATAACCTCTATATCATCGATAAGGGAGTAGGCCTCAGCATTGACGGTAGGTTGCCAGCAACCACAAGCGATGCGATTAAGCTAGAGATAAATGAGCCTACTGCTACTACTTACCAATTAAAAGTGGATGCAACTAAGTATATCAATGAAGGTTTTACTCCAAGTCTCTTGGATAGCTACAAAAACACAACGACTGCTTTGGGTAGTGGTGTCACTACAATAGACTTTACAGTTGATGCAAGCACTGCTGCCACTTATGCAAACAGGTTCAGCATCATCTTCACCCCAAGTGCGTTAGCTGTGAACAGCATTGTTGCAAGTGCTACTTTGAACAACAAGATTGCAACCATCACTTGGAACACAATAGGAGAGAAGGGCGAATCTTATTACGAAGTTGAGAAATCAACCGATGGCAAGAACTTTGCTTCTATCGGTCAACAAACTGCTAAGAACACTTCTACAGCAAGCTACATAACAACCGACAACAGCGTAGTATCTGGAAACAATTATTACCGCATCAAGGCTGTTAGCGAAACAGGTGCAGTGAACTACAGCAATGTTGCCAAGCTTACTAACAACTCACCACTCACCACTTACGCCTTATATCCAAATCCATTGACAGGCAAGACACTCAATATTGAAGTGGCAAATGTCAATGCGGGTAAATATGTGGTAAGCATCTATAATGTGTTGGGACAAAAGGTAAATGAGCAAACTATCACCCATGCAGGTGGCAATGCAACCCATGCCTTGACTATCAACAACACACTGGCGAAGGGTATCTACAGT
>Ga0164296_1001962_pt1 | contig 21043 bp, 13 predicted proteins | sample GEODES057metaG_FD_113533 | JGI IMG/M metagenome (GOLD analysis project Ga0164296, IMG submission 113533) | Dystrophic lake water microbial communities from Trout Bog Lake, Wisconsin, USA - GEODES057 metaG | ecosystem: Environmental > Aquatic > Freshwater > Lake | place: USA: Trout Bog Lake...
CCCACGCTCACGGCGTTGCCCTCGGCCTACCCCGACTACACCTTTGCCTACAACTACCTGCTTATCGGCGGGGGCGGCGGCGGTGGACAGGCCGGTGGTACGTCAGCCCAACCGGGCGGTCCGGGTGGAGGCGGCGCCGCCGGCGCCATCGTGTCCGACCAGGTGATCTTGCCCAAGACGCTGCCACGGGCGGCCCCCAATCCGACCATCACCTATTCCACCCTGCCTTCGGTCGTGGGGGGCATCACGCAGACCTACAACGGTGCGGCGGGCGGCGCCGGCGGCAGCGGGTCCCCCGGGTTCGGCGGCGCCGGCAATGCGGGTACCACCGGTACCTCGGCCACCATCCAGTGCCCGTCCTTCAGCCCCTCGTCCCTGGTCGCCGCGGGCGGGGCCGGCGGCACGGGCGGCAACGGGTCCGCCACGGCCCAAAACCAGGCCAACCCCACCGCGGGCACCAACAACAGCCCGGAAGGCTGGGGCTGGGGCGGTGAGGGCGGCCAGAGCGCCGGCGGCGCCCCCGGCAAAACGGGCAACGTGGGGTTCGTCAACCTCTCCCTCTATGATTTCGTGGTGACCGGCGGTACCCAGACGGTGATTACCCCGCCCGCCACGCCCGGCCCGAGTTGCGTCTGCACCCCCAGCAGCACCAGCCTCGCTTGCGCGGCGGCCACCCCGGCACCCGTGGACCAAAAGGCGGTCAATTTCGCATGGCGTCCGGTAGTCACCACTGACGTGAAGAACTCGGCCACGTTCGGGGCCTTGGCCCCGGCCAACCAGGGAGTACTCCAGGCGGCCGTCAAGGCGGCGCAATCCTATATCGTGATTACCAGTCCGCTTGGCGCGTCCACCGTGTCCCGGCAAGGCAACACGGTCACCTTGCAGCCGTCCAATATTCCCCGGTTTGTGCCGGACCCCCGGTACGCGCATTACCCCGCGTGGCAGTTCCAGGTGACGACGGGGATAGACAGCACGGGGTCCCTGGCGTCGGCCCTGGCCAGTTTCAACCAGGCCCTGGGAACGTCGCAAATCACCCTGCCCATAGAATTCAACAACGACGTGCCGATGAACCGGCTGTCGGACATGGTCCTGGATGCCTCCGCCTTGGTACCGAGCGCGGACTACTGCACCAACCCGCAAAACTACCCCGCGGCCTACAAGTTGGCGTACAATTACACCACCACCGGGTTCTGGGTGCCGGTCCATGTCTTCATGAGCTACGTCGCGTCCACGGGTCACGTAGAATCCTCGGACATGTCGGTCTGGTTCCTCTTCTTGGATACCCAGGGAGTGATCCACGGTCTGTACCGGCAACCCAATTTCGCGACGGACATCATCAAACCGGCCCCGGGCCTTTTGTTGTCCATGCAGGACCGGGTGCTGCCGCCGGACCTGGATTTCCAGCTCAAGAATTCGCTGCCTTATACCCTGAATAGCGTAGAAAATATGTTCTACACGGTGTATTTTATTTATACGGACGGGGTCATCACCTACGCGATTTGATCCTATACATTCGTTGGGTGTAGGGTATTTGGGTGACGGTAAATGCATGTAAATCGTGTGCTTTATTATATAGCACACGATGAGCGTACGGAAGGCCGACCGGAAATTGCGCAAAAACGCGACCCGAACTGTTTCGGGCGGGGAAACTACCGTTGCGCAGTTGCGCCGGCAAAATGCCGTGTACCGCCGGCAAATTACCGGGCTTCGGCAGGAAAATGCGACGTTGCGACAGGAAAACCAGGAACTACGCGGCGTCATTGACAATATCTTGGTACGCCTGAAGGATTTAGAAGAAAGAAATGCCGCATTGGAAGCCCGGAATGCCGCATTGGAACAGGAGAATGCGTCATTGAAACAGGACAATGCTGCGTTGAAACAGCGATTGGACCAAATATCCTTGAATTACCAAGAGGACAAGGTCATCACGGCACTTACCGACGTGATTGGGTACGAAAAATTCACCGTGAAAAATCCCATTTTCCAGGACGTGTTGTTGCAACGTCTGAAACAGAGTCGGCACCGCATGAACCACTATATTTTGAGCAAGGACGACGCGGTAGTACACATGTGGGAACAATATTTGTACGATAAACTGCAAGAACTCATCCGTGAACAGTCGCCCATCTTGGAGCATCTGGACGCGTTCATCCGGGACCTGAGTGGCAACACGTTTTCCACGTTGATGGCCGTTCTCAAGAAACATTTGGACCAAGAAAAAGTGGTCATTACGGACAGCGAACGCAAATTCCTGGATCTCTGGTGGCAACGAGGAGTGATATGATAGGCTTGGTACCAAGAAGGCATCTTGGTACAAATCGGGGTTTTGATAGAAAGATTGTTTGCCAGAACTATATACATGACACGCAACGTGAATCCCGATAACATGTTTACCACGGACCCCGAACTTATACGAAACTATATTGCTTCCAGTAAAAAATACAAAACCATGATTGATCCGGCAGTGATTGAACGAATCAACCACAAGGCACAATCAATGAACTCGGAACAAGATTTTATGGAATATATCAGCGTCATACCCGGCGAAGAATATGACATGTTGCTGTATTTTCAAAACATCGTGGATAACAATGAACGCATCACCAAGATATTACAAATGAAACGTGCCACGGAAGAAGAGGCCATTTATTTGATGAATTGGAGCAGTAGCAATTACGCGGTATATGTGTGGTTCCATCAACCCGAAGAAGAACCCCATGTCTTCAATGAAAGCGATTTTATCCGATAATTACTCAACTGCATTTATCAAGTTTACTTTGCATGTAGGTCTATGTTTCCATAGACCTGACCTGGAAATAAACTCCTTATTACAGTTTTTACATTGTGACATTTTAATCTTAGGTATACCCACTACGACAGCCTGAGCGGTTTTTGTCAAATGGCGTTGAGATTCAACATGCCGGTTGTATACATTTTTATATGTGGTACTAAAGACACATGTTTCACAGATATATAATTTGGACGTATATTTTTACACTGTTTCATTACCACACAATGAATATCGTCTATCATTGATACATAGTTACCTTGGAAATATTCGTTTCCGATATCATGATTGCGATGAATATATTTGATTTTGAACATATTGATAAGTGCATTTTCACATTCCGTACAATCGTCACAAATGATCTGGTAATACAATACGCTTCCTTTGGGGTAATTCGCAAATCGTGCCAAATTGGCTTGACACGTTTTACCTATTTTATAAACATCCTCGCCACTTTTAACGAATTCACGTTCCTTCAAAAGATAGATGTATTGGGCATCTCTTTGCATCGTCATTGTCAGTTAAATTATACAATACATTGATATGTTCATTTGTGCTATTTTTACGCATAATTGAACATATCAATAAAAACCAAACCATATATGCAGTGCTTACAATGTACACGGGTCCATGTATATACCCGATGTGTTCCATAAAAAGGGGTGCGTTTGGTTGGGAGGGGGCCGGGAGGTTTAGGAAACTCGTTCCAAGAACCTGGATCCCATGTTTTCCCAGGGGTTTCCCCCGCCTCTTGCGGCCATGTTAAGAATTCGCAATCCACCTGGAGTCATATTTTGGTGGAATGAACACCGACTCATATATGCAGTGCCAATAAATGTACATGGTTCCGTGCCCCTACCCCATGGGTTCTATAAAAGGGGTGCGTTGGATGGAAGGAGGGCCGGGAAGTTTAGGAAACTCGTTCCAAGAACCTGGATCCCATGTTTTCCCGGGGATTTTCCCGCCTCTTGCGACCATGTTAAGAATTCGCAATCCACCCGGAGCCACGTTTGGTAGCATGGAAACCAAATATGTTTACACTCGCATATGCAGTGCCTACAATGTACATGGGTCCATTGCCCCTACCCCATGGGTTCTATAAAAGGGGTGCGTTGGATGGAAGGAGGGCCGGGAAGTTTAGGAAACTCGTTCCAAGATCCTGGTTCCCATGTTTTCCCGGGGGGTTCCCCCGCCTCTTGCGGCCATGTTAAGAATTCGCAATACCCGTGCTACTAATTTTACTAATACGCACGGGCTAACGCGGTCTTGTATATATTTGTCAACAGAATGCTAAATCTGCGCACATATTGGCAAAAAGATTTGGAGATTATAGTATATAAATTATGCATATGGTGATTTATAATTGCGATTGTTGTCATTTTTCAACACTATATAAACATATATACGTTTCACATTGCAAATCACAACGTCATCAAGATAAGAAAATGGCTGTCGCAAATAACAAGGCAATCCTGCAATGTTCAATCTGTACAAAAACGTATATGAGTAAGTCTGGATTATGGCGCCATCGTCTTACTTGCAAAGCACCATCGCCACTGATTACGACAGTTATGGACCCGTCTATGCAAAATACACTATTTTCGTCCCGCATCTCCCAACTGGAAAACGAATTGAACGAAGTCCGTCAACAACAAGCGCTTGTTGTCGCAAACGCACTTCCCATCAGTACGACGAATACCAATACTACTGCTACCAACGCCAACAACACCATGACCAACAGCAATAATACGGCTACCGTGACCACCACCAACACCATGACCAACAGCAACAATACGGCTACCGTGACCACCAACAACATTCACATCAACTACCTGAACACCAATTGCAAAAACGCCATGAGCATCACCGAGTTCGTGGATTCCTTGGTGTTCACCAAGGATGAAATCATGATGTTCTTGGAGGACCACTACGACGTCGTGGTCGCGAAACTCATCGCCAAGCGCCTCATCAACCTCCCCGTGGAACGCCGCCCGTTTCATTGCATCCCGCCCACGGCGGATGCGTCCGGGTACTTTGCGATAAAAAACGACACCTGGATCCAAGAAAGCCAGCCCAAGTTGGAGGACCACATGTACACCGCCGAAGAGGACGAGGAGTATTTTTCCATGACCACGCCCGGCAAACTGGACGACATCCGCAACAAAATCTACGACGCCTACGAAGAAAACCGGAAAACCGAACCCAAACTGGAACCTATCCGGGGCCGCATGACGTCGGGCGGGGCCACGGCCGGCAAAGTGATGATATTGGGTCATATCATGAAGAATCGTCTACTGAAGGTACCGACAGGATGAATCCACATAAAAAAATCGCCCGTAACATAGTTAACCCATGCATCGCTGTCCCAATTGTACCAAGACATACAAATCCAAGCAGGGATTGCGTATACATAAATGCAAGGCCGTGCCATCACCGCCTCCACCGCCTCCACCACCACCCGTTCCTTCAGCACCAGCACCAGCACCAGCACCAGCACCATCACCAGCACCTACCAGCACGGACATCTCGGGCACTCAGTTATTCTACGCCCCCCGACCACGGGACGTTTCCAACGACCAACCGTACCACATCCCCAATGAGGTGATCGGTCTGACCCAGCCCATTACGTTGTCCGGCGTTGACCCGATCACAAAACAAACGATCTCCTTCACCCGAACCATAGATGTCCAGTTCACGGACGCAGAACGCGCGGAATTCCATTATCTCACGCAAGAACTACTGCGAATCTCGGACCGGCGCGAACGGTTCACCAACGGAATCATCGCCCGTAACATAGACCAAATTACGGAAAAACTCAAGGACGTCCATGTTCTCACTGACGACGTGTCACGGTTGGATGTCACACTGGGAAATGCCACCAACATAAAAACACGACTCATCCCCCCAAATAGAGTATAGGATCACCCCCGTCCTTCCCCATTCAAGGCCGAGCCCTTTTAGTCCCCCGACCCTTCGTCTTGGTCCGCCGCTGGGTACGCATCGCATTCCGTTTCCTCCGTCCCCCGTAATGGACCCCGTAAAAAGGTCGCCGAATGAGTTCGGTAATCACGGCGAGGTCGTCACTTCCCAGGGGAAACCGGTCCTTCATCATGGATTTCTCGGTCTGCAAACACTGAATCTCCGGAAACTGAGTGATATCGTCTATAGGTTCACTGGCCCAAAAATAGCAGTTACTGGGCACTTTCTGACGGTTGTTCGGGTCTTGGACCGTTTTATGAAACCATATCGCATTTTGTCGGGTACCATGAAGCACCGATTGCTTATATTTGACATCCAGACCATCTTCCCGAAAATGATAATGGTTGTCCCATACGCCCTTGTGACCGGAAATCTTGGTCAGTTTCGTGAATGCGATGCCTCCTCTCGGATAAGGTTTGATGTAGTAGGTTTCCCCATTGATGGTGACCGAGGTGGCGCCCGTTTTACTCGTACGCACATCGGGTTCATTGTTATGAAAAAATTGAACGGTGGGGAGTGGCCGGGGTACCTGAGCTACGTTCCTAGGATTGGTATAATATTGGTAAAAACGGTTATAATCAAATCGGGTAGTCATTCTATAGTATAATAGGCGCATAAATATGGCACAATCCGTCTACCGTGAATTTCATTGTGCTCACACACCCGACCACCACGTCGGTAGCATACAAGTGAACTGTCTCTCGGGAAACGCATTTTATGTCACAGTGGACGGACTGCACGAGAATTATCCTCTGGAATATGCGGCAGGTCACGCCTACCTAGATATCACCACGGAGACCGACCCGCCCATGGACCGCTACGATGCCATCATGGCCATTTTGGACACCATCACCGAACACCACCGGTACGTTTTGCGCGACGTCATCTACCAAGATTATATGTTGTGCACGGATGACTTCCAGCACCCTCAACTCGCCCAAAGCGAGGTGGCTTACATGGGTGGAGCATGGGTACCGTTCACGCGGGATACCGTCACACATTTACAGATAAACCCATCTGGGTTGTGCGAACATCAACCGACAAGGGTACTTCACGGCCACCTCACATGGGCAAATGACCGCATCGTATTGAATTACGACGCTCCCATCATTGGTAGCAGCATGTGTTCGCGGTATTATGCACTGACCCGGGGGAAACGCGTGGACGAGGTCCGATACAAGGACATGTACCCGAACCCCGAATACGAACGCGCCATCGGTTACATTTACCGCGATGTGGTCTCGGACCACGACGTACGCGGAGTAAAAATATATGCACCGTCTTATCACGAATTATGGATGGAAATTACCACCCATCACGGCACCGTGACCCGGACACAATGGACGCTGGACCACGAACCTGAACCCGAATCCAACCCCGACTTTTACACCCTCATTAACACCGTATTGGATCACGCCGTAGACAGTGCCTCCGCAACTTGCCTGGATTATGTGCAATGTTCCGAGAATTTCCACGAGATTGACCCACGCGAGTGTCACAAATATCGCGATATGGATATTGCCGGCGATCAATACGTCTTGGGAAACGGCTGGTTCGTGTTCCACGACCAGGTATTTCAATACATGGTCGTGTCGGAACATCATATGCCCCGACCCCCCTGGGTCAATCATGAACGGGGCCGCATCTCTCGCCCCGACGCCGACGCATATGGACACTGGAACCTGGAGCTAACGCCATCCAGCGGTACCTCCACCGCGTAAATGCTTCGCTTATCCCCCAATGAATGTATAGGATCATCCCCGGCCCGTCCTCAGAGCCGAGCCCTTCTTGTTCCCCGACCCTTCGTCTTGGTCCGCCGCTGGGTACGCATCGCATTCCGTTTCCTCCGTCCCCCGTAATGGACCCCGTAAAAAGGTCGCCGAATGAGTTCCCCCACCACGGCCACGTCCTCGCTATTCAACCGTTTCATCTGAGAGTCCGCGGTCTGTAAACAATCTATGTCCGGTATCAATGTCAAATCATAAATCGGTTCATCCAACCAAAAATAGCAATTTTCGTGGCGTTTATTGTTTTTATGAGGTTCCTGAGACGTTTTATGAAAATAAACGACCGGCTGCTGGTTACGCCGTACCCGCCTCTTGGACAATGCGGCCCGATTTCGTATATCAATGTTGCGAATTCCGAAATGGTAATGAACATCCCATAGTCCAGACGCATCTTGGAACACAGTGGGTAAAGTGAATGTGATGCTGTCGGCTAGCATCCCGTGGCGTTGGGGTTTGATTCGGATAAAATATTTTTTATGATTTATCACGATGGACGTATTACCAAGCGACGCATCGTAAGGTATACCCGTATTGTTATCATAAAATTGAACATTTGGACGCGGAAGGGGTTCTTGGTTCACATTGCGAGGGTCTTGGTAATAATTCAAAAACGTGGTGTAATCAAACCGCGTAGACATTTCCAAATCCTATATATTATAGGTCGTTAAACTTGTGCAATGGCTCATGCCGTTTACCGAGATTTCAACCGAGAATATTCAGATGGAACAGACGGTACGTTTCACGTCGGGGTCACGTATTTTATCGGCAGCATAGAAATTGAAATGAACTCGGAACGCCAACTGGAGGTCATGGTGATGGGATTGCAAGACAATGGCATGTATTTGGACAAAGGGGGGCAGGCGTTCCTCACAGTCACGGTGGAACCGAACATGGAACTATATGATGCTATCCTTGCCGTCTTGGACCAACTCACAGCCGACCATCAATATGTGCTCCGTGGAAGACCTTACCTAGATGTCATGCTATGTTCCAACGAATTTGCGGAAACACATCCGGGATTATGTTTTCCGACCGACCAGCCGTCATCTTACACCGGGGGATGTGCATTGCCTTTTACCCGCGAGAACATGATCTATTTGGAAACCACGGAACCAAACCCAGATATGGAATCCCTGGATGATACGATTCGTTTGTTGGGCGAAGTGCGCCTGTCCAAGGACGATGAGCATCCCGTCTTCATCTACGATACCCCCATTGTGAGTAGAGATGTGGACCATCGGTACTATGCACTGACGCGAAACAAGACAATATGGGAAGTGACTGACCACGATATTTACCCTGATATCCGAGCGATACCCGATGAACCCCGGTGTGTGTGTCGCACGTTTTACCGAGAAACACGCTCGGAACCTCCGCAAATATGGGTACATCTCCACGCCCCGCGTCAGTTGCATGTGACTGCCCGGGCATTCACCATGCCACCTGCTTGGATCACCATGGACCCCGACGTGGACATGTGCATGGCCCTACGGACTGTATTGGACCATCTGACCGCATCATGCCCTGACCAGTTGGGTCACTTGACCTACCAAGATCATATACTGTGTGATTACCCCTTTTACCTCGCTCACCCCGACATATGCATGCAATTGAGATTGCGGGAGAATGCGGGTCCATGGTCGCCGGAGAGATTCCCGGGCGTCCCCAGTGGGTTGGTGATGGAAGTGCGCCCGGATACGGTCGGATATCTGGACACACTCCCTGCACCGGAAACCCGCGAACATCACCACATCTTGCTGGGCCATGTGTCACAAGATGCAACCGGCCAGGTTGTGTGGACGTTTCATGCTACCTAGAGACCGGACCCCCTGACCCAATGGGGAGTGGCCATCCCCAATGAATGTATAGGATCAACCCCCGTCCCGTCCATCTTCCACCCTTCTGTTCCGAGCCCTTTTATAACCAATCGCTTTCATCAAAGGGATATGTTTCTTCATCCGGATGGTTCAATGCATAATATATTGCGTGATTGGATGTGTTCCAACTCATCAAGAAGAGCTCCTCTTCTTCCGATGTGTGTTTTTTGCGAAGCAGGTTGGCAACGCGGTCATTGTTGTCCAAGATATTCTGAAATTGCAACAACATGGTATATTCTCTTTCTTGGAGGGTATTGAGGTAAGCAATGAAATCGTTTTCGGTCATTTTTTGCGCTTTATGGTTGATTTTTAAGATGACGTCGGGGTCCAGGGATGACGCGTACCGTCGTCTAGACGTGATATAAGTCTGGATCTTCTCGGGATCCGTGGTAAACATGTCTTGGATTCTCTGTTCAAAGGGGGGCGACCCCTTTTTCTTGGTGGACATGGTGTACTATATACTACACCAGGTTCTTTGCGGTTCAATTTTCATTCTCCTCGTCCCCCCGCCGACAAAACCATGTAAACCCAACCTCCCCCAATGAATGTATAGGATCCATCCCCCATGGCAGAATTCGTGCAGTCGGTTTCCTACCAGACGTTGTCGGCGGACCAAGAGGCCACCATCACGGTGGAAGAGGTGACATCGGACGACAGTGACGACGAAGTCGTCGCGGAGAGCCCGTCTAACCAGGACCTGGTGACTCAGGACCCTTCAGGGCAGCAGCAACCACCGCCACCACATCAAAACCCCCCGTTTCAGCCCATCCCGGAGCACAAGCGGTCGTTCAAGCAGATGGTGTGCTTGGCCGGTCTCCCGCGCTCAGGAGGCACGTTGCTCACGGCCCTCCTGTCCCAAAACCCCAAGATCCACACGGAGGGACATTCGCCGCTCTGTCAGTTGATGTGGGACACGTACTTGTCGTACCAGGACAAGTGCGGCCGCGAGTTCAAGTCCAACGGCAAGGACCACATGTTGCCCCAAATCATCGGGCAGATGCCGCACAGTTATTACCAACACGTGCCGCCGGAGACCGAAATCGTGGTGGACCGCTGCCGGTCCTGGATGCACGAATGCAATGTGAACATGCTGCGCGGATGCGTGGACCCCCACATCAAAATCATTGTCTTGGAGCGTCCAGTGAGGGAGGTGGTGGCGTCGTACGCTCGGCTCCTGAGCAAGAACCACATGGGCACGGCCCTGGACCAGGTCCTGCCGCAGCTACTGCAGCCGAACACGGAGCCGATTTTGCGGGCCATGGAGGGGGTGAAATGGTCTAAGGCGGTGGCATTAAACCATCCTGACCTGTTTTTGATTCTGAACTACGAAGAACTGGTGACGGAACCGCAGGCGACCCTGCAACGTATCTACGATTTTTGTGGATGGACCCCGTTTGAACATGACCTGGAACATGTCAAGATGCGGCACCCGGAGGACGATGCGGTGCATGGACTCATCGGGCAGTATATGGTGCATGAAAAAGTGGCCAAGAAGCGGTACATCGGAGAAGAAAAGGCGGAATTACCAGACAACGTCTTGGAGGTGATCCGGGACATTGAGAAACATTTTGAGACAAATGCATGAAGATGTTTAGTGGATAAGCGTTAAAACAACCACAATATATTTATCGTGGTTGAGTATAGAATCCCATGTCGGATTTACCCAATGGTTTTGTTACCGCGGTGGATCTCTCTAATATTCCGGTAAACCCGGAGCAATATTGGCATGATCCGGTGTACTATGACACGTCCAATGTCCAAGCGATTCTCAATGAAAACAACATCATTATAACTGGCGCACTGCATTTATATGGTGAATTCAACGCCCAGAAGACGTTTTATGAAGACACTTTAGGAGTTCCCTTGGCCAAGAAAGTTTGGATTGAAGGTAACGATTTATTGGTAGAGCATATGTGTAACCATGATAATTATGGGCAATGCACGCATTATCATGCGACATTGATGGATTACGATGACGTAGACATTAATATTTATACGATAGACACGTTGGCCGAAACAAAACAAATAGATCTTTCTCCATGTGATGTGTGGTATGTGGGTATAACATGCAATACGAATGCTTTGATGGGAGCGTCTAAGAACATACAATACGCCAAGGCGATCTTTATACACGTGAATTACGATCTAGATGGTGTATGTTTCTACGATTTGGAAAAATTGGATGCCATGATGGAGAAATTGGGGTTCAAACGGGTGCTTTTGAATAAATTGCATGCCATGTATATTCGTTCTGCTTGATTATGAGTAATATATTGAAAAATCACTCATAATCATATCTTCAATGGTATAACACGACTACCATAAAATAGAAGATAAACAAGCTGGATTACCGGTACCTCCCGAACCGCCGTTTGCCAGACCTAATTGATAAAATCCGTTCACATTGGTATTGCTGTTACCTGCGCCAGCGCGGTTGGTTCCATTGGGAACCAAAACAGGTTGTTTGCATTCATTTTGCCCACAAAAGATTTGCATGACTAATGGTGTATCAGAGGCGGGCCTTGAACACCCGTCAATAAGCATTCCTTCGGTAATTGGCCCAGCATTAACAAATACTGGTGCATAAGAAAGGTATTGATATCCTCCATTGTAATTGAATGATTCAGGTCCTGGATTGTAGGCAGATTTTACCAAGCCGTATATTGTTGACTTAAATCCATTTATTTGATAACCGGCTAAAGAACCGGCTATCATTGTATCGCAAGTAGGAAAATAGGCATAATCTCTGTAATTATTATTATTTCCACCCTCACCGAATAAAAAATTCCATCCTCCTCCGGTAACCCCCCCGGTATTTTGAGCACCTGTGGATGGTCCGGCAACTGTTAGTATATTGGACATCACTGTGTAATAATTAATGTTGTTGCCATTTCCATCTTGGTAACGCCCCCTAAAACTAAAGATGGCCCCGGGATTATTACCACTCGCGGAATTACCCGTGCCTGTTAAATAACGAGCAGAGCAGACACCATAATTAACTCCAGCGGATGTTGAATTACTCGCGTAACCATTGGCAGATGTTGCATTGAAAGTAATTCCATCGGAGCTATAATAGATGTTTGGACTATTGGAAGGAACTACAAAATACCCTCCACCGTATACAATATCTGCAAGTGTCGCATAACTGCCAGTGCCCTGCATAGTTATGGAGGTTCCCGAATTAATACTACATTTTGTCCACGTGCTACCATTGTTTCTAGAATAAAGCAACCCGTAAAAGGGTCCGGTTCCATTCATTGAATAACCATTTGCTGCTAACATGACCCAAGTACTGTTACCATAAGCGAGTCCACTACAACTCACGTTAAATGAAATGTTTATGCCCAATGAACTGTTGATTGAGGTGGTAGTGGTGACTGACGTCCATCCACCTGGAGCATTTATGGCATTTGTACCACTTGTAGTCCTGATGGCGCCACTATTGAATAACCCCATTAATATACCATTGCCGTTGTATCCTGATGAAGCCATTTTATACAACCAGTCGGAACCGGGAAATAAACCGCCTCCAGACCAATTGATTCCATCTGTACTATAAACCAGGTTATTATCGTTTCCGGTACCACCACCGTTACCTGAATTGGCACCACAATATATGATATAACGCGTGATGCCTTTGCATCCAGTGATGGTATTAGATGTACTACCATTGGAATTAGTCGCAGTCACGGTCACACTCCAGGAACCCGAGAGAGGACCGTTCAATCCGGTGAATGTGACCGAGTTAGTTGCGCCACTGGTGGTGGGTGAAAAACTATTTTCAGACACAGGGTAAATAGTGGGGGTATAGGTGATTGAATACGTTTTCGGAGTGTACAAAATACTGTAGCTGTAGGATGTTGCCCCGGAACCTCCACTCCATGATACGGTGAATCCGGTGGTATACGTTGGTTTCCCGTAACTGTCGCTGCCGATAACGTAGGTGGCTGAACCACAACTCATCCCGGTAATAGCACTCGGTGCGGTGGCCACGGCAGTAGTGGAAGCCGTGAATGACCCCGAACTGGAACCGGCGTTGTTCGTCGCCGTGATGGTGATGTTGTACGCTGTTCCGGAAGCCAATCCCGAAAAGGCCGCTGTCCCCGAACCGTTGTTGATGACTGTGTATCCGCTTTGAGTGACACCTGATGCGGTAACCAAGTAGGTATATGTAATACCGTTGCCGATGCCTCCCGACCACGACAGGACGAATCCGCTCGTGTTATTTCCGGAAACGGAACCATTATAGAATGCAGTAGGAGTTGTCACGTTGGTCACTACGCAAGAACCGGACGTGCTGCCGACAGAGTTGGTAGCCGTCACGGTCACATTGTAGTTGTTGGCTGAGCTGAGACCACTGAATGCAGCACTGGTACTGGATGACACGTAGGTGTACCCTGACTGGACGGTTGAGCCGATTGTCACAACGAACGTATATGACACGTTGGTCCCGCTGCCACCGGTCCAGTTGATGGTAAACCCGTTGGAATTCTGATTACTTGCCGAGACACCGGTAATTGCACTCGGAGACGTGGAGCTGTTGACCACGGTATAGGTGCCGGTGCTGGTTCCACCGCTGTTCGTCGCGGTAATCACCACATAGTAATTGTTGGAGTTACTCAGGCCGTAGAAAATGGAGGGATTGGTGCCGTACACGGTGTAGCCGGTGACGGCGGAGCCGGCGGCGCTCACCGCATAACTGTAGGTGACCCCGGTGCCGCTGCCTCCGGTCCAGGTGAGGGTGAATCCGTTGGCGTTGCTGTATTGCGAGGCGATGTTGCTGAAAGGCGTCGGCGCGGCCACGTACACGGTAACCGCCGTGGTGGGTGTGCTCGTGTAGCTGCCGCTTCCGGTGCCGAGGTAGGTGGCGGTGTTCACCGAATTGTATCCGACCACGCTCACGAAATTGATGCCGCTGGTAGTGATACCGTTGACGGTATACGAGGTAATAAGAGCGGTATTGGAAACATTGGATGCGTAGACGGCATTGTTCAGGTAGATCTTGTAGTAGTTCACGCTGGCATACGGAATGGCGTTCCAGGTGAGAGTGGCGGTTGTGGATGCGGTAGGAATGGTCATGGTGACGTTGAAAAATACAGTGGAAAGGGCGGGCACATATCCTGCGTTGCCTTCCATAATGTAACGGTCAGTGTCGCTGAGTGCCGTGCCAAACACGTAGAGATAGTAGAGCTGGCTGTTGCCCCATCCGGACAGGCCCGTGGCTTCAATGTAGTTACCGGTGGCGACTTGACTTCTAGCTGAGTTGTTGATGGCACTGTTGCAGATGTCGTTCACGTAGAGATAGATGAGGCCGTTGGAACCCGCCGTGTATTTGGAAGACACGACGGTATTTGCTGAATACGTACCGGTTTGTACATTGTATCCTTGCCATGAATTTTGGTACCCGCCACTGTTGTAAGCGATGGTATTGGCGTTGCCATTAGAAGCATTGGTACCGCCCCACACGAAGTAGTTGTTGGTACCGGAGAAATTCCAGTTCTTCAGGATCAGCGAGTAGGAACTGTCGCCGTAAGGGAGCGCGGCGTTGGGCAAATTGAAGTAGCAGTTGGTCTGCGGGGCGACGATGCCTCCCGCGGTCCCCGTGTACCCAAAGTTGATGACACCGTTGACGTAATCAAAAATGGGTTGCGAACCCAGGGTATACTGGGTGGCCGAGTTGAAGCAGACGTCCATGGATTGGCTGTACCATTTGGTGACGTAGGCGTAGGTCGTGTTGGCGTTGGCGGCGATCAACCAGGCACTCAAGGAAGTGCCGGTGCCCAGGTAGCCCGTGCCGAAGTTGCCAAAGACGTCGGCGTAGAAATTGGCGGTGGAGTTGCCGCAGGGGTCGGCCGTGTGCCGCAAGGTCATGATGGGGCCAAAGTAGTTGTAGTTGATGAGACGGCATGCGTAGGCGCCTTTGGCCGAATTGTAGGCGGTGGACGAGATAGCAGTTCCATAGGTAGCATTGGTCATGGTCATGACATCATTGTAAGAGCCGCTGGCGTATTGCGCGGGCGTCAAGATGGCTTGGGCGTTGGAAGTGATCGCAGTCTGGGGGAAGGCGATGATGACAATGCCGGAACCACCGTAACCGCCGTACCCGTTCCAGGAACCTCCCCCACCACCGCCTGTATTGGCACCACCACCTCCTGCGGGACCACGCAAACCGCCTCCATCAGCAATACCTCCCTGTCCACCAGGGTTCAATGCAGAACCACCACCCACACCACCAGTTGTAAAGGCAGTTTGTGTAGATGCTCCGCCGCCGCCACCGAGACCGCCATTACCCGCATAGGTATTACCATTACCTGTACTGCCGCCGCCGCCGCCGCCCCAGTAGTAGGTGCCGTAGGCAGTTCCTGCGGGGGCAAAGGTACTGATACCTGGTAAAAAGCACTGGATACCGTTCCCTCCTGCACATATAGAGGCAGCATTAGTACCAGCTCCGGTCGCTGACATCGTACCTGCCCCACCGCCGCCACCGGAATAAGACCCACCGCCGCCACCAGAAATTAATCCAGCAGTATTCGCATAATTGTTGTTGTTGGTGTTGGGTGGGGTGAACGTATTGGTAAGTCCTGTACCACCGGAACTACCTCCCGCTATACCTGAAGTAGTATACATACCGCCCGATCCACCTCCATATGCGTAAATCGTGGGTGGTGTGGGTGTTCCCGAGAAACTCACGGTGGTGGTACCACCATTGGATGCGCCAAGGATGCTTTGTAGTACTGTGTTGCCGAAACCACCCGCTCCTAACGTTATCGTAATGGTAGTTGGTGAGGCGGTTGAAGACAAATAGACTGGATTCATCACCACGCCTCCTGCTCCACCACCACCACCTGCATTACCGACGCCGCCACCCCCGCCGCCCACCGCCAGCACATAAATGTACGACGCAGTAGACAACGTATACGTCAACGTGTACGAGCCACCCACGGCGGTAAACGAATACACATTGTAGGTGATGTTGTTGCTCACGGAGGTACCGTTCACCATGGTACCAGCCAGCGGGTACGAGTAGGCAATATTAGAGATGGTAAACACGGAGCCGCTGGGGGGCGCAGTGAACCCGACGGCGTGGCCGCCGGCGGGCAAAGTCATGGCGGTGGAGGCCACGTAGGGGGTGCCTCCAGAAACGGTCCCTTCAATGAGTTGACGATCCGAGTCTGAAAGTGCAGTACTGAAATAATAAAAATTGTACATTTGAGAATTACACATATAAGGTGACGAACCAGTTAGGGTGCCTATATAGTTTCCATTGGCTGGTTGATAGTGTATTGGGTAAGTTGTTGGGGTTCCTGTTCCTACAGTAGGGGTATTTATTGTACCCGATAATGTTCCATTAACATAAGTTGCACGAGAACCAGCAGTTGTACTACCTGAACTAGTATATTTTGTTGTAACGACATTATTAGGGGCGATGACGTTTTGAGGTGTGGAAAAATCATCATTAGACCATGACATATAATAGCTATTGTTGTAACCCGCTAATACAGAACTACTTGCTGTTAGTAAATAACAACTTGTATTTGTGGCTGCAGTAACTTGAGTACCAAACCAAATAGTAAATCCAGAAGAAGTTGGAACATAATAATTGCCGTGTCTTAAAATATAACTATAGGAACTGTCCCCGTAGGGAAAGGCTCCGTTTGGCAAATTGAAATAGGCATTCGTTTGCGGTGCAATGACCCCACCTCCTGCCCCCGTGTACCCAAAGTTAATCAGTTGGCTCGCCACATCATAAATCGGCTGCGATCCCAGCACATACTGCGTGGCCGAATTGAAGCAAATGTCCATCCCCTGGCTGTACCATTTGGTCACGTAGGCGTAGGGCGTGGTCGCATCAACCACGGAAATATTGCTGAAATAACCGCCACTGGCTACATCGCCATGGAACGCCATATAGTTACCCTGATTGTTGATAGAATACCCTGCTGTAGGGGTACCTTGCGTCCAACTATTTTGCCCGCTCGTGCTGTAAAACCAGGTAGCGACGCCGACACTGTTGATGACAATCTTGATGGAAATCCAGGTGGTTGCGGCACCGTACACCATGCCGGTAGTAGAACTCGGTGCACCCCAGGAGGTCCAAGAAGTGGTATTCGCAAACCCAGTGTAAAACCCCGCACCGCGAAAATCTAAACGGAAAAAAGTTCCTACCCCCGCACTGTTGCAACCAAAAAACACATTCAAGATAGATCCAGTGTTGCCGTAGAGGTCAAAGGTAATGGTTTTATTCAAGAAGGAACTGCTACCAATCGGGCCATAATAATAAATATAATTGGGGCTCGTGTATGCGCCGATAGAGAAGACGCCGGTACGTGAGCCTCCAGTCGCAGATAATGTAAAATTATTGACAGTTGTCCACCCCGTAATGGCTGCTCCCGTGGTATTATTGATAAAATAACCGGGGTATCCAGGTGAATTCTGATTGAGCCAATCGTATACGGATGACCCCGTGTTGCCGTAGCCCGTGTACAAATTGCCGTAGACGTCGGCGTAGAAATTCTGGGTATAGTTGCCGCAGGCGTCGTTGGAATGCCGCAGGGTCATCGTCGGCCCAAAGTAGGACGCATTGATCAATTTGCAGGAGAACCCGCCCTTGATGGAGGACAGGGCCACGGAAGACAGCGCCGGGTTGGACAGCACCGGAATGTTGGAAGCGTCCAGGAGTTGCAGGGGGCTCAAGACAGCCGACACGTCGGTCGCGACGGCCGTTTGGGGGAAGGCGAGGACGACGATGCCGGAGCCGCCGGAGCCAGCATAACCATAAGCGGTGCCTCCTCCACCCCCACCCGTATTCGCACCCCCAGATCCCGCAGTTGCATTACCTACAGCCGCAGTGTAGGAACCAACGCCACCAGAATTCAAAGCACTTCCTCCTCCTTGTGGGATTAACTGATTTGTTGATAATGATGCAGATGTGATTGTACCACCTCCGCCACCGCCTAACCCACCATTACCAATAGGTACATTTATTGCGGCAGTACCTGCAAATATGTTGGCACCACCACCACCACCCCAATAATAGGTTCCATATGCGACACCGCTAGGAGCAAACGTACTTATGCCCGGTAAAAAACATTGAATACCATTGCCTCCTACTGCACCAATGTAGGAAGTTGTACCGGCACCTCCTCCTGCGCCGGATGTATTACCTCCTCCTGCGATGACTGAAATCATAGACGTTCCAAAATTGCTGAAATTGTTATAAGTGCTGTTGTTTTGACCGTACGCACCTGTGGGGTAATCAACACCACCACCGCCACTTCCTCCTGTGCCTACTGCAATACCAAAGCTACGAGCATTACTGACAGCTCCCGACCCTCCCCCCCAAGCAATGATGGGTGTTATGGAACCATTGCTGAATATAATGGTGCTATTATTACCTTTAGTAGGTGCGGAGGTCAAAACATAACTAGGATAAGCAGGATTGGACGGACTGTTATCGAAAAAACCGGCACCCCCACCGGCTCCCACGGTCACAGTGATGGTACCTGGACCAGCTGGTAAGGTCACTGGATTCATCACCACACCGCCTGCACCCCCTCCAGCACCGCCGTATGAACTACCACCCCCCCCACCCCCCACCGCCAGAACATAGATGCGCGTCGCGGCCGTGCACGTATACCTCACCAAATACGACAGGCCCACGCCCAAGAAGGCGTAATTGTAATACGTGATGCCGTTGGTGACCGACGTGCCACTCAAAAGCGTGGACGGTAGATTCAAAGGGTAGGTAATGGACGAGATGGTCACATTGGAGCCCGCGGGGGGCAGCGTGCAAGGAAGACTATAAGAGGAAGGTGTATTGCCGATGGAGTATTGGTAGGGGGTGAGTTCTACATTGCCTTGATCCGTGGTGCCAATATTAGTATTGAATATAAATAAATTATATAATTGGCTGTTCAGTGGGTACCCGGTAAAATTTGCTATGATTGAATATCCAATCGCATTGGATGCGTTGGTCTGTACACGTGTTACTCCGGTTGTACCTGTAGTAGTTCCCTGATTATTAATGATACCGGATGCGGCAAGGGTTTGATTGATATATATGCTTGTTCCATTCGCCGGATTACCGGATGCGTATTTGAATGTGTATACTGCGTTGGGGTACATGGTACCAGCGTTTGAAAATCCGGCAGAGTAACAGTTGATACCAACTTGACCAATATTCGTGGTATTCAACTGAATCAAACATGAACCACCAGTAACAGCTCCAACACCACCTCCTACAATGGTACTGTAAGTTGTAGCAGTGCTATTACCGGCCCGTGCAACATAAGTGAAAGCGCTATCATTAAACGGCAGCGCCCCCACGGGCAAATTGAAATACCCGTTCGTCTGCGGCGCAATCACCCCACCCCCCGCGCCTTGGTACCCGAAATTCAGCACCCCGTTCGCCACATCGTAAATCGGTTGCGAACCCAGAGTATACTGCGTGGCCGAATTGAAGCACACATCCATGCCTTGATTATACCACTTGGTCACGTAGGCGTAGCTGGTATTCGCACCCGCATTGTAGAGCCAGTTGGCCACTGAGGTGCCGGTGCCGAGGTACTGGGTTCCCAGGTTGCCGCACACGTCGGCGTAGAAATTAGCCGTATAGACGCCGCACACGTCGGTAGAGTAGCGCAAGGTCATCACGGGCCCAAAGTAGTTGTAGTTGAGCAGGCGGCAGGCAAAAGCGCCCTTGGAGGAGCCCTGAGTCACCGTGGACACGGTGGACCAGCTGTCCTTGTTGAGATTGGCCGCGACCTGAGCGGCCGGAATCACGGATTGGTAGCAAGAGGTCACCGCGGTCTGAGGGAAGGCGATGACCACAATACCGGAACCGCCGGCGCCCCCAGGATTGTTCCATCCTCCGCCACCGCCGCCGCCCGTATTGACACCGCCACTGCCGTTGCCGTTATTGCTTTGATTATTGACGGCACCGTTGAATCCCGGGTTGATACCGTTGGTGTCACCACCAACGTTGGTAAAACCGGAGCCGGTATTACCACCCCCGCCACCGCCGGCACCACCCCCCGTCAGCCCACTACCGCCCCCGCCGCCGGCCCAATAGTAGGTTCCGTAGGCCTTTCCAGACGGAGCAAAATTGTTGATACCGGGCAACGGGCATTGAATACCTGCACCACCATTGCTACTACCCGCACCCAAAACGTAGCAATTGGCACTGGCAATGCCGGCACCACCGCCTCCGGTAGGGTTCCCAACGCCCATATTATTATAAGCAACTGTCACAGGATTGAAACCCGAAGTATTACCGAAGTTGTTGTACAAGGTGGTGGGGGCGATATAGGTGCCCGGGGTCGTGGTATTCCCCGTGCCACCGACGCTGCCGCCCGTGTTTCCGAAATAAGCGGCATTGGTGTATCCGGTCGCCCCGTATCCGCCACCCAATGCGGTAATATTTGCGTTTGTATTCGCTGTAAAATTCACCGTGGAATTACCACCGTTACTTTGACCATTTACATTGGCGGTATTTCCTGTTAAATTGGCATATCCCCCTGAGCCCCCCGCCCCCACCGTGATGGTCATGGTACCCGATGAGGTCAAATACACGGGGTTCATCACGACACCTCCTCCGCCGCCGCCTGAACCGC
>Ga0164296_1001963_pt1 | contig 21024 bp, 27 predicted proteins | sample GEODES057metaG_FD_113533 | JGI IMG/M metagenome (GOLD analysis project Ga0164296, IMG submission 113533) | Dystrophic lake water microbial communities from Trout Bog Lake, Wisconsin, USA - GEODES057 metaG | ecosystem: Environmental > Aquatic > Freshwater > Lake | place: USA: Trout Bog Lake...
CTGATCAGCAAGACCTTTAGCAGCAGCCCTAATAAATCGAGAAGCGGCACGCTCCCCCATAGGCTGATCTTCAGCATAAATGTTAGGCTCTGCAACTACACGATTATCGCCAGGGCCACCCATTACGTCTGGAGAATCTAGGTCTTGAACATTAAGTTCACGAGATGGCATTACATCTTTCCATTGCGAAGGCTGTGGTGGTGGTGACATTGATGAAAGTCCAAGCGGTCCGTCCAGGTTCATATTAGATACTTGATCGTATTGAACACCTGGAACCATTGCTTGACGCTTACTAGGACGTAATTCGTCGTCAAATCGGCTCATAGTAACTCCTTGTTTTCGCTGTGTAACAGCATCCAATTGTTGCATTCTTTGTAAATCTCTTAATTTGAGAAGTTCTTGTTGAAGTTCATTAATCCTTGTGCTAGGATCATTTTCAACTGCGCCTAAATCAGAGGCTTGTTCGGCCTCTTGTTCTTCCGCAGCCTGCTCCGGATTTTCTTCTTCGCCTTGATCTTCTTGATCTTGTTGTTGAGGAGGACCGGAACCTGCTGGTTGTGGCTCATATTGTGGATCTCTACCCTTTTTTTCTGTATCAGGGTTTTCGAAATCCTGTGGTGGCGCTTCGTAACCGCAAGAGTCACAAAGCATTCCATCAAATTCGGATCCACATACCGGACACTGAGATTCATCACGCATTGTATCAACGTCTGCTGGAATGCGCATTAATTCTTGTGCAATTCTAAGGTTAGGCATATGGAACCATTTTTTTATCTAAGAACCAGGCCGACTCATCTGCTGGGTCAAAGACACAACTGAGTTCAAAAAAGTTTGGATTGTGGCAATTTTCCCAAACCAACGCTTCTTTCCTAGAACCATTTTTATAAATATCTAATCTCATTCCCTTCATATAAGGAAGGTGTTCGCAATAATCACGCTCTGTTTTAGCGTTATTACCACAAGCAGAACATGTTGTTGATCCTACATCAGCACCCATGCTTACTCCTGGAATTTGTCCGCTCATGATCGCTGCACCAAGTTTGGGGAACGAATGAGCATCAATTTCCATTAAACAGTAAACTGAGCCATCTGTGTGACCAGAAGATAATCTTGTTTCTTTATAAAGTGAATCTAAAACAACTCCACGAGCCTCTTTGGGATCGCTATTATTATGTTCTACAAACACCGGACGACCTACAAATGTTTTGTAAGCCTTCCTAAGTTCTTTTACGGGCCAACCATCATAATTAGCATTGACCCTAGATGAAATTGCCCTGGACACAGCGTATAAGTATCCAGGGCGTTCTTCATAATCAAAATCTTTTAGGTTAATGGGATGAATTGACACATCCTCGGCATGCTTGAGGATGCCTTTTCGTTTTAGAGTAGGAGCGCCAAATTTTATCATGTTAACCTAACTCTAAATTTGCTTGAAAGGCTTAAATACACTATTAATAATTAATTATTATTCAATTTAATTGATTTTATGTGTGTTTCTAATCTTGCATCAATATCAAAAAATTGTTTTTGAAGGGAATCATTGAATTCTGTATTTTTAGCAATTCCAGAAGCAATTTCTTTACGAATATTATTAATATCTTTGTTCACTAATTTTACAGCATCTTTCAAAGATGAACCAGAATTATCCTGAACTTCATGTTCTAATTTTTCAAGAGTTACATCTTGTTCATAAAGATGATTTCGTATTTCACTAAATTGATCACGCATAGATGGATAACCTATTTCAGGAACTCCCATTACTTGATCATGAATAGCAGATTGATTTTTGGCAACAACTGCTACTGATTTGCCAATCCAAACTAAAAGTGTTCCAATTGTTGTTGCTCCTGCATAAATTATAACAGTGTCTATTATTGTCATAGAAGACATATTGGCAATTAAAGACATTTTTAATCCTCGTAAATTGAATCAGATAAGTCTAATTTATCTAAGTTACGAGCCGTACCAGATTCTTTAATTACTTCATATTTTTGAATATCTGCGGAAAGCGAAGTAATTCCACCGAAACCAGTTTTTATAGTTCCTGATTTTAAAATATTTGGTTTAGAGTCTAAGAGTCTGCTCATATCAATCCTTATAATAATTAATGCATAATATTACATTGTAATTTATAATTTACCATCTTTGTTTTGAAAATCTAAACCTGCTCCAGTATTTCCTGGACGCACTTCTCCGTCATCAGCCACTCCATGTTGGATAGCCTCATCAGCAGCCTCGTTCTCACCTGCAACGGCAGTCGCAACACGATAATTTTCTTCAAAATCTTCTAAGTTAAATTGTTCGTATTGATTATCCGTAACTATTTTCATGCCCTTAATAATTGTCATTTTACGACGAAGAACTTGTTCTTTTGGAACACCAAAGTACATACGCCCACCATATTCAGCAACGTAACCACTGTCTTGGCTTGAGTATGTGATGTTTTCTTCATCTTCGCCATCATATTCATATTCAGATCCGTTAACAGAAGATTTTTTTGTCTTTTTGTTATCAGTAGTTTTCTTATCAGTTTTTTTAGGAGTTGATTTTTTGGGCTCAGTTCCTTTTTGATCATCAGATTCAGCAGGTCGTTGTGGAGGAATCATTCCTGGCAATAAGAATGGGCCTACCATACTATCGGCATCTGCTTGGCTACCTGGCGTAAGAATATTTGGTGCCGATGGTTGAGATGTAATATCAGCAATTCCTTGGGGCGACATCTGAGCAATCATTTCAGGATTTTCTTGTTGCATTTGATATGCCATAAATTCTTGATAATATTCAGGTGGAATAGGAAGTTCCAAAGCAATAAGGCGCTCAAAAAGTTCTTTTTTGAATCTCTGTTCAGCAACAACAGTTTGTAATTTTTCTTCTGTTTTTGCTTCAATTTCATCTTTGAAATCAATAGGAATATTGACAGCCATTGTTTTAAGTGAAACAGGAAAACCTGACCCAGCAAGTTCTTGAATAAATTGACGCTCTACTTGCTCATCTCTCAGATTCATAGATTTAAAATGAACTTCAGGAATAGCAAGTTTAGGTCGCTCTTCAACATACTCTTCACCAGTTTCTTCATTTACAAGAAGAACTGTTTCCATTACAGGAATACGAGCATTTCCAACTTTACGATATTCATAATGACCTTGACGTTCTGCAACAGGTCGCATACGTTCTTGAATAAAACGTGCAATCTTTTTTTGATACGTAGTAAGCATCTGTGTTATGAGTTCACGATTTAATGCTCCAGAAGCGTAAGGGGCATTGCTGTTGCCTCCTTGAAGCAATTCTGCACCAATACCAAAAACTTGCATAACTTTAGATTCAACGCGAAGAAAATCTTGGTCAAGACGTGGCATGGCCTCTCTACCAAAAGCATTTTTAATATCAAGTCCATGGTGATATGTCATCAAGCGAAAATCTGAGTTGATAGCCATAGCAAGGTCGTCACGAAGTTGTTGGAGTTCAGTAGCATCAGGAATCCAAGGACCATCTTCGTCTACATCAGGCAAACCAAGGGTTGCCAAAATAAGAGGAGAATAAAGTCGGTCAGCGATAGCATCTTGAGCAGCATTCAAAGATTCTTCAAGCATAAGCATACGAAATGCGCGAAGAAGAATTGGGGATCCGTGTTCAGACCAAGGGTTAGTCTTAAATTTAATCTGTTTCATCAAAACGTCAGAAACAGGAATTTCTTTATCTTGACGTGCCCATGCTACAACATCAGGGTACAATTGCATAAGAGCAGCATACTCAGGAGCAGGATCGCGAGTGTCGATAAGTTTGCGAATCTCATCAGGAACTTTTATATGATATTGATAAGTTCTAAGCGCTCTATTTTTTGCTACGATAACGTCATTTGGGTTAATAATTTCATCTGCATCCCAAGCACCAATACCGTCATGCCAAGAACCCATGGCAAACGCTTCGCCAACAGTCCAATGTTCACGGCCAAGATCAAAAAGAAATTCATCGTAGTCTAATCCATCAAAAAACAATTCTTGATAAAAATCTGAAATTTTTGAATCTTGGTGGGCAAATTCAATGTCAAGAAGAGGAAATCGAGTATAAATGTCGATAAGGCCAGGTACAAGATAGTGGGTTGTATACATAAGGCGAGTCCAGTCGCGAATCTTTTGGATTTGCTCATCTGGGTCTTCCATATTGAACCACCAAGTACGCTCACGCCAGTACTCAAATGGGTCATGAAGTTTTGGCCAAGCCCACTGAGCATCAGTGCCCATAGCAGCAGCAGTACGTCTACCCATGCCTTCCATATTGCGAGCAGATTGCTCATCAAATTGTGCGGAAGCAGTTTTGCCATCCAAACGTTTTCTGGCCCTAGACTCAGAATTTTGTTGGTTCATTACATCATTTTTAAAAGCGCCAGGAAGAATAAGTTTCTTTGCAGCCTCTCTTGATGCTGCAGCCTTGCGAATAGGTTCCCTTGGTAGAGTCAAGCCCTCGCCGTTATCAGCCATAATCTACTTTCTTTTAGTTATTGCAACTTGGACAAAATCCATCCGCATATGGGGGCATTTCAGAGCCACAGTCACCACATAGAGAAGGGGCACCAGAAATTCTGATTCCACCTTCTATTGTATTACCTGAAAGGGTCCAATTTGTTGCTAATTTCTTTTTTGTTGAAAATCTAAGATTTTGCTCACGCTCTGCCATTACATCATGCCCCCTGGAGTAAACATTGGTTCAATTTCTTTTTGGTTTGCACCAGTATTGCCAGTATTTCCAACCCAACTAGTTTCTCTACCAAATGGTATGCTAGAGTTAACTTGAATTGTTTCTTGGCCAAGGCTACCGTTAACATTGGTAGCGTTAGCAGCCATTTTTTCTGCTGAAAGATCAACGAACATATTCCCAATAGACCAGTCAATAATTCCTCCATCACCTGTTGATGAAGAAGTGAGTGTAGCCTGCAATCGATATGATGGGATCATATTGTCGGCACTAATTTGAAGAATAACATCTTTATCGGCGGTTGAAATAGTGGCTGCGGTTCCAATATTGATCCAGTCGGTGGCATCAGAAGCAAATCTTTCAAAAGATCCTTGTAGTTGTACGGTTGCTGTTCCTTGCCAACCTGGTCTTGGGTTAAGATTTATGGTCAACTGACCAATATCATTTCCACCAGTTCCTGAGCACAACGCTACTCTACAAGAAGTGCTGTAAATCCATTGAGGATCTGTTCCAGCAGTGTAATTAAGAAACATTCCAGGAACTACGTTGCCCTGATTAAAAGTTCTTTGTGGAAAATTTCCATTGCTAACTGTTAAAGTAGTGCTTTGTCCGTTAACATTAAAAAAATTATAAGTAGATCCATAACCAGTATAACCATTTGCGCTGGTCCCTGCTATGTAAACACCTTTTCCTATTCCCGAAGCAAATTGCATAATATTCTCCTATTTAGATCTCATGCATTAATTGAGATCTCTCCATTAAGGACTTTTAGCGCATGGCTTGAAATGTCCTCATCAGAAAAATCTTGAAAAGTTAGTTGATTCTCATCAGTTTCTTCTTCAAAAGGTTCTTCATCAACTTGTGTATGAAATGTATTTATTGGTTCTTGTACCTCTGGTTTCGATTCAGGCAAAGGAACAAATTGCACTGGTATTTGAATGTTTTCTACATCTTCATTTAATTTTTTGATAGAAAATTGAAGTTGCTGCATTTTTGAATCAAATTCTCCTCTTAATTCGTTTATTTCATTCTTACCATATTTATTTTTTAAATAATCAACACAAATTTGCAAAGAAAAACCAAGATCTTTTTCTTTTCCAGTCAGGCGAATAAGATCTCCGTTTGTTTTGATTTCAAATTCAAATTCACGTCCTTCTGAATCGAAAAGAACTCCATTAATTTCTTTTGAATTTTTATTAAATTCAATAATTTCTACAATACCGCAAATGCTTGAATATGTTATTTCTTCTTGTTCTTGAGCAATTGGTTGTTTTTTGTTTTTTTTAAATAAATTAAACATAATTTATATAATCTCCTTAAATTTAATGTTTTTCAAACACCCCAAGGATTTTATCATAAATTTTGTTTTTATTTTTTTGAAACTGTAAAACCATTCCAATTGTTAACGGAATGATTACTGCACAAATACCAAAAATAATCAAAACCATAGTTAAGATATCAGTTGCTAAATTATGTCCCATTTTTATATTTTATAAATTAATTATTTGGGTTCTTGAAAAGAAGTTGATAATCGGCCTTCTTTTCCATTGAAGCCTTACGGTCTTCCCAAATAACACAAAATTCTTTTTCACCAACAACAAAGATAGATCCTTTAACTTTTTTCCCACTTGCATTAGCAAAAAGAACTTTGGAACCAGCAAGAGTTGTAGATTGAGTAGAGGCCAAAACAACCATTTGAACATCTTTTCGAGCCTGACGTTTGCGAAAACCAGATGCTTGAGCAGCAGTACGCTGATAAGGATAAACTTGTTGTGCTGGGTTTTCATACGGGTTTTCGTGCTGTGAACCGCTCATATTATCTTTATCAATTTCAGCAGCCCAAGCAGCACGAGAATCGTCTACTGTTTGTCGGTTTTGCTGTCCATCATTTTGAACTGTGTTCATGTAGTCCAAGGGCAAAGGTGATCCTGGAGGAGCAAAATCTCCAGCAACATCTCCTGCGCTCATGTCTTCAGTAGTGTAATCATCCATTTTATTTCTCCTATTTATTAAAAATCTATATTAGATTCTTTTAGTGGTTGTACAAATTCTTTGTGATGAGCCTCATCCAATGCTAGCGCTGCATCTTTTTTTGTGGCAGAATGCCCTTCTATCGGTTGTTTTCTTCCATTATCATCGTAAGTATGTAACGGTTCTTCGCCCCATCCAGCAAGTGGATATTGTACTGGAACATGCAGAGACCATTTCCATCCATGCTCTTCATCGCACTCCTTACATCTATTTCCATCAACATTAGCAGCATTCATTTTGCCAATTGCCTGTAAACCGGATGTGGTGTCGGAATTTTTGCTGTTCATTGTTCCATAAAATTTTTCATATGTTCCATGATTTGCATCAGACAATCCTTTTTCTTTGTAATGCCAAACGTCACTATTGAATTCGCCAGGCTCATGTTCAATGCCTTCAAATTCACCAATTTTTTTCTTAAAAGGATTAAGGGATTTGAAAGGACTCATGGGAGACCAATCATGACGATTATTTGGATTAATCAAAGAAATAGATTTGGGGTATTCTTCATCACCTGTCCAAAATGAAGTTGGAGGAGTAATAATATTTCCCGCAATTTTAGAACTAGTTACCATAGTTTGGTGAGTATAATCTGAAATTGGGTGTTCGTGATCACAAGCATACGCACCATGATGATGAACAGCGTCACTTACTTTTAAAAGATCTTTTTCGTTATATCCTTGAAGCCAATTATTTCTAAAATTATGATATTGAATAAGGTGTTTTTTTGTGTCTTCATAAGATCCATGTTTATTAGATTTTGGGTAAATGCCATCGCCATTTTTATCAAGACCATTTACTTGTTCTCTCATCATTTTTTTAGGGGCTTTAAAAGAACGAGGGGCTTGATCAGCATCTTGTATGCCTTCTGCTATATCTGGCGTCATTGCAGATACATCATCTGCCTGAAGCATATTAGCATTTTCTAATAAATCAGGATTGAATGCAAATTTTAATACACCTTTATTGCAAGTGGGGCAAGAATCACCCATTTCAGCAAGGAAATCAGAATCTCCACCGTCATCACCTGGATCTATTTCTTCTTTGCAATTATCACAAGAAAGATTTAATGAAGGAGCAGCATGATAAATTCTTGCAGATACTTCAAAACCATTTTCACTACCCAAAACTTCTCCATTGTCGCTACAAATAGGACAATAAATTAAAGTTTCACCACTTTGAGTATGAGGGAATCCTTGAGAAGATGGGAATTTGCTATGGCAACCAGCACAATAAGTAGAAGCGCTAGATTTTTTATTTCTTTTAAGGTAGCGTTTCATTTCACCAATATAATCTAATGCTTCAGCAGGCCTGTGTAAACCATTAGCGCTTCCTGAGCAATATTTTGAATTACGATCAGTATCTTCATATTCACCATTGCTATTGGTATATAGCCAATTATTACAATACCAGCATTTTCCTAAAGCCATGATGACTTCTTAATCGTTGTAACGTGCAGACTTACGAGCACAATCTTGGGTAGATGTGCAAGGCTCATCACCATGATCACGGTGCCATTTTTCGTGAAGTTCGTCATGAAGATTTGATTCTGCAATTGGCTCACCTTTATCACGCATGTTATCTATGTTGTCATAATGCATGCTTTTTTCAGCACAATCTTGATCTGATGTACATGGAGCATCTCCATACATAGCATGCCAATCATCATGGCCTTGATCATGACGCATTACGTCTTCAAAATCATTATCGTCTTCATCTGTGCACATTTCACAACCTGCGCCATCACAATTTGGACAAGAAGATCCTGCACAATTGTCGCAGATAAACATTTTTTGGTGATTGTCATATCTATTTTGGCTTGGGATTCTATCTCCACAAGTCTCACATGCTACGCTGTCTCCGCCATCACATTGAGCACAACCTGCGCCATCACAATTTGGGCAATAATCTCCATCAGCCATGTGAGCAACTACCCAAGTTGAACTATTTGCTGTACGAGAAGCAATTCTTCCATTAGGGTAATGATCGGTATATATTATTTTATTGTCATAATTGTCAAAATCATAATCAAAATTTTTAAGTTCTTTTGGTGTTTTTTGATTTTTTTCTATATAAAATATGGTTTGCCCCTCATTGTCTTCTTCAGAATCATGTTTTTCTATTAATTTAGGGAGTGGGCAATTTTTGTCTCCACAAAAACATTTTTTTGAAGCCCATTTTTCTTTTTCCCAATCTAAAGGTACGCCTTCATTTGGAAGAATTTTTACATGACCACCATAATCTTTTCTTCCAATTCCAGGATTCATTGCATCTTTACAAACATCACACCTACATCCAGAAGCATATCCTTTTGGAGTTCCATGAAGTTCTCTAATTTTAGAATTCATTGCATCTTTACAATCACCACATCTACAACCAGAAGCATATCCTTTTGGAGTTCCATGGATATCATTTAAAGAAGCGTCGATGCCACAAGATTTGCAAACGTTAGAATTAGGATCAATTTCTCCATCTTTGCACATTTCACAAGTTGATTTGGCAAACTTGCGAGAAGCATTTTTATTTCTATCTACACCTGTACATTGATTGCAACGACAACCTGAAGCATATCCTTTTGGAGTTCCATGGATATCATTTAAAGAAGCGTCGATGCCACAAGTTCTGCAAGTTTGAGAATTAGGATCAATTTCTCCATCTCCACACATCTCACAAATTGATTTAGCAAACTTGCGATTATTTCCACAATTGCAATCTTGGCACTTGGCATGACGAAGTGACCATTCGGTGTGAAGAGCCTTAACAAGTTTCATCTTAGAATCAGAAACATTAGAAAGTTTATTGTGTGCAGTTCGAGTAATATCATCATCAATCATCGCACATCGTTCAACGAATTCACCATCTGAATGAGAATTAAACAAAAAATCTCCTGTATTCTTAATAATATCATATTTTGCTGCAATGATAGCCTTACCTGCAGTTTTGGCATGGAATGCTACTTGATAAGAATCATCAAAATCAAAAATTGAAGACATTTTGTTCTCTTTTCTTTAATTGGTTATGCCAATTAAGGCGCTGGACATGAAACATAATAGTTGTTTCATTAACTAAAACGAATCTAAGAGCATAATAAATTACGTTTTATAGTAGGGGTACATGGGGATGATCCATGACTTCCAGTGTATAAGACTGGCGTGCAGAACCGCTACACTATACCCCCCCGGTAACTATTTTTTAGTATCTTTCCATAATACCCAATGGAAAGGATTCTTTTCTTTTTCTGGCCTATCTTTAGTATAATAATAAAGAGCAAGAGACAATCTGCGACGATCTTCTGGGCATTTTATAGGATCGGGGAATCCATGGAAATGGTTGTCTGACACGTTGAACAAAACCAATCTATTGAAAATAGGTTCAATAATTTGTATTGGTTCTTTAATTTCTTTGTCCCAAAGTTCTAATTGACCTCCCCAAGATGAATCCCAATTTCTATTTAAAAACAAAAGAGCATTGAGTCTGCGATGGGCTCCAGAAATAGGGTGATAATTGAAGTCGGCATGTATATCTAGAGACCCACCAGTGGTCGTTACATGAACTCCTCCGCCATAATACTCACTATCTGGTATCAAACCTCCTATGCCTGTTAATTCTTCAAAAAAAGACAATGCTTCTTTGTTATTAAACCAAGACAATGCCACCGCTACTGCTGGGTGAATTTTCTTCAAATCAGACATCCACCATTTATTTACTTGTTCAGCGGAAGGATTGGTATTCCAATTGGAAAGTTCCACAATTTCTAAATAATCAGCAATGCTATTAGCCAAATCTTTTTCTAAAAAATTATCAATAACAATATGATCAAAAGGATATTCAGAAATATATTCTTCTTTATAATCTTCTGCTTTTATGTTTTCGTTTTTTATTTTCATTTTAATACCATTTGTGCAAGACATACTAGTCTATTTGTGCAGGCAGATGGATTCGAACCACCGTACTCTGAGAGGTCTGGTTTACAGCCAGATGCCTTTGTCCACTCGGCCATACCTGCAAAAAATTAATTATTCTTCGCTAAAGGCTATTTCCCAATTTTCATAAGACCCTAATCTAACAACATGTTTGCAAGGATCGTCTCCCCTATCCCATGCTTCAAATTCTGTTTGATGTAAAGGGCCACCATCATGAGTATCACAAAATTGCTCAGTACAAAATTTATTATCTACTCCATATTTTAACCACTCATCAAACGTCATACTAATCTCCATATTACCATTATTTATATTATTAATATGCTCCGAGAGTAAGATTCGAACTTACAACCGTCGCCTTAACAGGGCGCTGCACTGCCGTTGTGCTATCTCGGAATACGAGCCTTCTACCAGAGTCGAACTGATACCATCTGATTACAAAACAGACGCACTACCATTATGCTAAGAAGGCTACAAACAATACTATATCATATAAAATTGTTATTTTGTATTTTTTTCTGAAACAGTTACTGTAAGCCCGCCTACTTGACTAAGCAGCGAGTTCTTAAGCCCATCTGCTGTTTCTTTAATTTCTTGAAAAGAAATATCTTCTCCCATTGGCTCTTCGTAAACAATTTCAATTGTAACTTTTTTAGGCATTAGCCCTCCGTAACGTCTACTTTGCCAAGAGATGCCCCAAGTTGCCACTGCCATTTGTTGTGCATATCAATACGCTCGGCAACAAAATTAGCAACTCCTTGTTCGTTCTGTTCATTGGCAATGATGAATAATGCGATCAAATCTTCTAATACGGCCTTATTATCCTCATAAAGATATTCTGTTAAGGTTTTAGGATCGAATTCATTGACTTCTCGCTCTTTAATTGAACTAAGGTCTAGGAATTCTTGTAATTTGTAAGGGGCTAGACCTCCTACCTTACGACAATTTTCAGCCATAGGGTCAAGAGATTCATACACGTCTAAATAAATTGTTTCAAACAATGCGTGATATTCTTGAAAATCATCACCGACAACATTCCAATGATAACCATGTGATTGATGATAAAATACGGCAATATTAGAAACATTTTTTCTTAATGCATCCAACAACGCTTGGTCCTTGGCTGATAATTTATACATTTTTATCTCACTTATTTCTTTGTTGTCTTAGGAGAAACAGCCTTTTTAGCAGTTGCTTTCTTTACAGGTGCAGCCTTTTTTACAGGTGCAGCCTTTTTTACAGGTGCAGCCTTTTTTACAGGTGCAGGCGTAGGCGTAGGAGCAACCTTCTTGGCAGTGGAAATTCTACGAGCCTCGGCCACCACTGTTGCAACAATTGAACTTGCTGCTACCAAAGCAGCCGTAGCGCTTGCTGGAATGTGCACTGAAGGAGCAACATTAACTAAAATGGCAATAAGTGCACCTACAGAAGCGCCAACCGTTGCCACATCAGCAGCAATTGTTTTAGTATCAAGTTTAATTTGTGTTATTGAATTCATTTTTTATTTTTCCTTTTTTGTTTTTTTGTTTTTCACCAGGTGTCATTACTTGTATAATCATCTTCATCATCATTATCAGAATCATCTTCTGCTTCTTCTTTTTCAAAGATTCTACTATCATGAGTATTATGGTATTCGTAATCTTCATCGTTGAAGTACTTAGAAGAAGTATACCATGAACTTAGGTTGGGAAGTATTTCTTGTCCTTGTAATGCTAATGGCAACTCTGTAGTTGATTTTTCGGTACTTTTAGGTCCTTTAGGCCCCTCTTCTACATCAGTAACATTATTTGAAAAATCTTGAGGACCCATTCCTTCACCAAATGATGGGCCAATTCCTTGATAATTCATGTCTTCTATTTCAGATATTTTATAATGAGAAACTTTTGAATTAAAAATATCTGCATAATTATTTTCAACACTAGCAAGCATATCATGATTATAGAAACTTTTTCCTGGAATTGTTTCAGAAACTCCTTGCGGTTGATGACTCATATCTACACCAGAAAGATTACTGTCATCTGAACCAACATTCTGATCTGTTGGATCCATTCCTGTAAAACCAGATCCTACTTCGGTAGGAGCAAATTGTTCTATCTCGGCAATCTTGGTAATATAATATCCTTCACAATCTATATCTGTTGTATAAACCTTGGCTATTATCGTATTTTTATTATTCATAATTAATCTTATTCATTTTCTACCTTTGATAAAGGGCTAATTAATCCTTGTATATATTGGCTACCTTCCCAGTCACTATGGGTTGCAGTGTGTGCCCCTCCTGCTGCTCTATGATGATAGGTGCAAAGCCATCTAAAATTTTCTCCACTCTCTACCCAAGCACCAACTTTATCTGGATCTGATACGCCAGGATAATCTTTTTCAAGTGCTGACAATTTAATCCCATTGGTTAAAGCAAATTCAATATGAGCATGATGAAGTTCTAACCCTTGCTGCTCAGCATTGGAATCTATAGGAGCAGGGGCTGGTATTCCTTTTTGATCTTTACAATCTTGAAATCCAACTCTTTCGCCAATATAACATCTAGCGGTATTACGATGGGCACGATGGTAATGATTAAAATCTTTATAGTGTGGGTCATCTTTTCTTGCACCATGTGCAGGATAGTGCACTACATAAGAATGAATTTCTTTTTGATCATGTTTATCAGTCATTATTTTTCTTCTTCTTCATACCAAGGATCAAATGTTTTAATATGAGTTATTCTATCGGGGCTTATCGGGGCTTTTGATACTAGTTCTTCTTTACCTAAATCAGTCATACCTGGTCGAATCCCACTTAAACCTTCTGTATTTACATGGTAAAGATCAAAATAATGAGGATATTCACGACCAGAATCATCATAATCGTCCTCATCTCTCCAAGTATTTTGTATTTGAAGTGCCCAAGTACCAGCATCATCATCAGTTGGAGAAAGAAAAACATTCATTCCTGGGTCCCACTGTTTCTCCCAATCCCAATCATGATGAGGTCTATTAGGCTGTAGCCCATGTTCCTCTATGGATTCTCTATTATAATCTGGTGATACATGATATGGTTTTGCTTCATGTATAGATGAATTTTTCTTAAAAAGTTCTTTATAAGGATTATAATTTGGCATTTGTTTTAATATTGCTTCTTCATGAGTAGCGCCATCATGCCTAGCATTGATATAATTAATTAAATCAATACCTTTGCTATCAGTATCTAAGATTTCATTGTGATTGGCACCAGATCCTCTAGCGTAAGCATAATCACGCAAATACACACCTTTGCTATGAGCATCTATGGTTTCGCTATGAGTTGCACCAGCATATCTAGCCTTAGCATAATCACGTAAACCAATACCTTTATTATGAGCATCTAAGGTTTCGCTATGAGTTGTACCATTGCTTCTGGCGTGACCATAATTAATTAAATCAATACCTTTGCTATGAACATCTAAGGTTTCTTTATGAGTGGCACCAGTTCTTCTAGCGTAAGCATAATCATCTAAACAAATTCCTTTGCTATAAGCATCTATGGCTTTATCATGAGTAACGTTACGGTATCTAGCCTTAGCATAATGACTTAAATTAATGCCTTTATCATGAGCATCTATGATTTCATTATGAGTAGCACCATTATCTCTAGCGTAAGCATAATCACGCAAATACACACCTTTGCTATGAGCGTCTAGAATTTCTTTATGAGTTGCAACAGCATTTCTAGCGTGACCATAATTAATTAAATCAATGCCTTTATTATGAGCATCTAATGCTTCATCATGATTAGCACCATAATTTCTAGCATCACCATAATCAAATAAATCAATACCTTTGCTATGAGCATCTAAGGCTTCATTATGAGTGGCACCAGCATTTCTAGCGTTACCATAACCATAGAAGGCAAGACCTTTATCATAAGCATCTAAAATTTCTTTATGGTTGGCACCATGATTTCTAGCGTAACCATAATTGCTAACATTAATACCTTTGCTATGAGCATCTATGATTTCATTATGAGTTGAGCCATATTGTCTGGCGTAACCATAAAGGTTAACATCCATACCTTTATTATGAGCATCTTGTTTTTCAGCATCAGTAGGCTCAATTGAAGATATTTTTAATGAATTTTTTTTAAAAAGTTCTTTATAAGGATTATAATTTGGCATTTGTTCTAATATTGCTTCTTCATGAGTATTATTGTAAAATCTAGCAATACCATAATGATGCAAATTAAGACCTTTATTGTGAGCATCTAAAATTTCATTATGAGTAGCATTATTTTCTTTAGCAGAAGCATAATAATATACATCAATACCTTTATCACGAGCATCTAAAATTTCTTTATGAGTGGCATTATGGTATCTAGCAAGAGCATAATTACCTACATCAGCACCTTTATTATGAGCATCTATGATTTCATTATGAGTAGCACCATCTCCTCTAGCATAAGCATAATTATTTAAATCAATACCTTTATTGTGAGCATCTATGATTTCATTATGAGTAGCGCCATTATACCTAGCACTGGTATAATTAATTAAATCAAGACCTTTATTTTTAGCATCTATGATTTCATTATGAGTTGCACCACATTGTCTGGCGTAAGCATAATTATTTAAACCAATACCTTTATCACGAGCATCTAAAATTTCATTGTGGGTAGCATTATTTGCTCTAGCGTAAATATAATCATTTATATCAATACCTTTATTATTATGAACATCTAAAATTTCTTTATGAGTGGCACCAATGTCTCTAGCATGAGCATAAATATCTACATTAATACCTTTATCACGAGCATCTTGTTTTTCAGCATCAGTAGGCTTATAATAAAATGAAGCAGTTTTTATTGATTTTATGCAATTAGGACATTTATAATCATTTGTTTCTGGATTATAAGTCCAAACATCTTTTTTAATACTATTTGTTCCTGGTCTAAGAATATAAACTCTATCTCCTAAACTTTGGTCATATGTCCTATCACAACTTGAACATGGGCCAGATGGAACTTTTCTTGCAAAAGAACATAAAGGGCAAGTGCATTTGTCTCCCCAAGCATCTGTAGTAAATCCATGCAAAATAGAAAGATTTTTATTAGTATCGCTTGATGAGTAATCGCTTATTGGCCTGCCAAAACGATCCATTTCATTCCAATTATATTTCCATTTTAAATAATTGGCGATTGATTGATGTTTGTTTTCATCTTCTACGTAATCTGGCAACGGTAGTTCATCATGAGATTTTCTCAAAGATGCTTCTATTTGTGCTCCACCATCATTATTTTGGCATTTATGACAATTGCATCCCAAAACAGTCCAGTGTTTTGTACCATGAAAACGGCTATCAGGATGGGATATTACCCAATCTTTTGCTAGTTTTAATCCATCTCCAGCGTATGCTCCCTTTGAAGCAACAGCACATTCGTTACATCTACATTTGTAGTTCTGATATGTGCTTTTTGAACCATGATGGTCATCCAGTGATGAAAGGCCACATCTACCACATTCGCACCTATTACCTTCGACCCAAGTTGAATATGGTCCAGAAAAATCTAAAACCAGATTGTCACCTTTCGATGCTTCTACTTGAGGTCCTGTAATATTAGCCTGATCAATAATATATTGTGGTCCTTCTGGATCTTGTGCTCCTGGAGCATGAAGATTGCTATCTACAGGAGCATCATAACCTTGTCCATTGACTGATGTATTCTTAATGATATCATTTTCTTTAACCATGCCTACTTGTGATGGAGACATGTCTGCTGGAACGTAACCATAATTATCTGGGTCTACCCCAGTAACTGGTTTTGCATAGCCCCTATTTTTATTTCCACTATTTTCTTTTTTAATTATTCTTACAGGTACATGAGTAAGCCCAATTTCTTGTGCTGCAATTAATCTATGATTTCCTTCGCAAAGGTAAGCATGACGATCTTTCATTGAATAATCAACAATAAGAGGATTCATAAAACCATTTTTTGGGAGAGAATTTTTTATATCATCAATCTTATCTCTAGACCCAGAATAGGCATCTTTGCCACCACGGTCAAACTCTCTCATTTCGTGCACAATATCAATGGGAACCCATTGTATTTTTTCTTTTGCATAATTGCCTTGAAATTGGCTATTATTTTTGCTCAAAGAGATAACGGTATCAGTCAGATCGTTTGTAGACGCTTCCTTCCAAATTTTTTTATATTCTTCTAATTCTTTTGCATCTTTTTCGCATATCATGCAAGGAGCAGGTTCTTCATGATCTCTATCAAGATGGATTTCATAAGAACCACAATGTGGACATTTTCTTTGCCAACCATATCCAAATTTATCATTCGAACCAGTAGCACCACATCTATAGCATTCTAAAGGGTAACCCCCCTCGCCAGAACCCTTTTTATTAAAATCAACATGGAGATTTTTTAACAATTTTGCATCTGTGCGAGTTGTTGCTTTATCAATAAAATAATTCCATAATAATTTATCTTTGATCTCACTTGGAGACATTTCTCCTTTATCAAGAGTAATTTTAAAAGAATAACTATCTTGAGGAGCAACAATTACAGGATTCATATGAAAACCTTGAAATTGAGTCATGAGAGATTGAATAATAGCCTGTTTATTCTCATCTGTAATGTGAGAAGAAAGAGAACAAGTGTACTCTATTTTGCCATCATCTTCTTGCTTAATCGTCGTTGGGCCAAAAGTAACATCGTCAGTACCGAGACCCTTTAAGTCCCAAAAATTTCCAGCATTTTTTTCAATCCACGTATCATAATGATCTGAAGAACAAAAATTTAGGCTATCCAGACCATTAGATGCAGTTATCCAACCCCAGGACGTAGCCCTTGGTTCATCACAATCTATATAGCCACAAACTATATTTTTATTTGTCATCTGCCCTCAAACTGGCTAGCCCCCTCTTATTTTTATTTTAGGCTAGGTATTACATTGTTTAACATTAATTAACGTATTGGGGGTTCTCTCTTTTAAGGCTAACTTTGTCTCTAAAATAGCCACGACATGACTGGCATTGGTACTCTTGGTATGATGTAGTCTTGTTGTGTCGAATGCCTCTTTTTTGAAGATGACGAGCACCACATTTTGGGCAACCATCCGTAAGCCCGTTGAGGATAGATACATTAGGATGATTTGAAATCCAAGGTCGCAAAGATTTATAAACTTTTTCCAAAAGGACAACATCTTGCTTGTTGTACTTTTTCATCTTATTCCATGCTTTGAGGTCGCCAGCCATACAATCTTTCCAAAGGCTATATCCTCCAGTATCAACTTTTTCACCAAGTTCCAACATGAGGCCAAGATCATTCAAACGATTAGAATCAAATCTAAAATTTTTCCTAGCCTCTTTCAAAGTATCGATTTGACGATAGAATGTTGGTGGATCAAATCCATGCATAAGAAATCTTGCGTGAACCTTTTTTTGGTCAAATGAATTACCGTTGTGGGCAACAACAACATCTGCCTCATTAAATAGTTCGTGAAGATATTTAATTAATTGATAGTCGTTCTCAGGATCTTTTTTATACTCCTTCTCAAAATCTGGAAGGGCGATAACTTTTGTTGATGGATCATCTAGCCATTTATATGCGAAACACAACAAATACCATGGCCTAATCACTTCAAGAGCATTTTGCTCATAAACTCCCCAAGTATGAATTAAGTTTGGAGCAGTTTCAATATCGTAAAGAAGAATCTTTGCTTTATTGTTCTTTTTTGCTGTCATTGTCAGCCTTTTGTTCTTGTGAAGTTTCTTTCTTCTCCACTGGATCATCTACAAGTTTAGTTCCTAAATCAGGTGTTTTTGAATATTTTCGAATCATTTTTATGCCTTACATTTATCTAAGTGGTCTTTGACTTTTTTGTTAAAAATTTCATCTAATTGTTTTTTGCTTTTATCAGCATTAGATGCAAGTTTTCCTTGCCAAATTTCACGATCTTGATTCATAAATATCTTACCAGAAAATCTGCCATAATTATCAAAAACTATAGATTTTATTGAAAAAATACAGTTTGGACAAGAAAGTTTTCTTAATATTGTGCCATCTTCTTTATTTGATTCTTTTTCTTCAACGCTGTTAAACGTTACCCCATCGGGCAATTCAAAATTTATTTTTGCCATGTTGCCTAATTGTTGATTGCCAAACGACCTAGTTGCTGAAGATATGCTTCAATTGGAACCCCTGTGATTAAAGCCAGGGACGACAAAGAAGAAATACTCACCCCTACGAGAGCAGAAACTACATCAGTAACATCATTTTCCATAACGATGTCATAAGCAACATCATCTTGACCTGACATGATTGCTGTCAGAACAGATACTGCAAGGCTTATATTTTCGTTAGAATCCATATTTTATTTCCAATCTAATTTAATATAATCTCTACAAGAATTACATATATTATACCAGTCTTTTCCTGGTTTTTTATCATATGTGAAATAATCAGGATTTTTAGCATCTAAATATTGCATTGAACTTTTATCACTAGGATGAGTTCCAATTTCTAATGCTTTTGTTATAGGAACAACAGGAGAAAGTGCTTCGTCTGATTCTTTTTTCAACATATTATAAGTTTGGTTACTTATTTTATCATTACAAATTCTACAACGATGTCTACAGTCAGGACAATAGGCAGTTAAAGGGTCTCCATCTTTATCAATTTTTTGAGCATCTTTTTGATAATCTTCTGTATCTTGATCTTCCACGGCATTAGGGCATGTTTTTTCTTTACAATCAGGTCCCCGACAATTTTCACAAAAATCTGAATTAGGATAATCTGATGGATCTTCTATTTCATCTCCGCAATTTTCACAATTTTTACGACAATTTTCACAAAAATCTGAATCAGGATTATCTGATTGATCTTCTATTGGGCCTCCACAATTTTCACAATATTTACGACAATCTTGACAAAAATCTGAATCTGGATAATCTGATTGATCTTCTATTTCATCGTAACAATTTTCACAAATTTTACGACAATTTTCACAAAAATCTGAATTAGGATAATCTGATTGATCTTCTATTTCATCTTCACAATTTTCACAATTTTTACGACAATTTTCACAAAAATCTGAATTAGGATGATCTGATCGATCTTCTATTTCATCGTAACAATTTTCACAATATTTACGACAATTTTCACAAAAATTTGAATCAGGATTATCTGATTGATCTTCTATTGGGCCTCCACAATTTTCACAATCTTTACGACAATCTTTACAAAAATCTGAATCAGGATTATCTGATTGATCTTCTATTTCATCTTCACAATTTTCACAATTTTTACGACAATCTTTACAAAAATCTGAATTAGGATGATCTGATCGATCTTCTATTGGGTCTGAACAATTTTTGCAAGTAACATTGTATTTTTCTATAATATTTGGATTTTTACGACAAGTTTTGCAAAGTCCTAAATTTTCTTCTATTTTTGAATTAGGGCTAAAATTTCCACATTCTTTGCATTTTCCACCAAATTGCATAGCCTTATCCATTTTATTTGGCCCATTTGGATTTCCTCCAGGAAGATATTTATGAGTATTATCAGTAAAATCGTGAATAGGATCGACGTATGGACCTTTTTTGTCGTTTTTTTTGTTTTTTTTGTTTTTAGCAAGAAAAATGTTTATTTCTGCTTGATTCCAAAGATCTTCCATTTTTAATCCTTTATCAATTGTTCATAACATAGATGAGTCAATAGTCTAATTACCAAAAAACTTTAATCGATTTTTTCTTTATACCACCAATTGGGGGAGCGCTTCGACAGATTATGCAAGCATAAAAACCATATCCATCTCGCTCATATTGACATTCATGTACAATTTTATTATTTCCACATACATTATTTTCACATTTGCAACTCATTTTCTCCTCCTTGCAATTTCTCATTTAAGATGGGTTCATCATAACTCATTGTTTTTTTAACAAAAGCATCGTACTCTTCTGGCTGGATTGGCATCCATATTCTTGCACATTCACTGCATATATAACAACCAGTAAAATCTTGTTCTAGGTTGTGTTGATTACAGTTCATACCAATTTACTTTATCATACCACATAGAAGATTGTTTTTTATTTTTTCTATATTGTTTTTTATATTCACTATTTGCATCTGTGCAATCATCACACCTACAACCAATATTATATCCATTTTTAGTTCCATGAAATTTATGATCAGGATCATTTTGCATTTCTTCTAATTTGTCTAAATTATATTGTTTTTTATATTCACTATTTGCATCTGTGCAATCATCACACCTACAACCAACCTTATATCCATTTCTAGTTCCATGAAATTTATGATCAGGGTCATTTTGCATTTCTTCTAATTTGTCTAATTTATATTGTTTGTGATGTTCACTATCTGCATTTCTACAAGGATC
>Ga0164296_1001964_pt1 | contig 21023 bp, 23 predicted proteins | sample GEODES057metaG_FD_113533 | JGI IMG/M metagenome (GOLD analysis project Ga0164296, IMG submission 113533) | Dystrophic lake water microbial communities from Trout Bog Lake, Wisconsin, USA - GEODES057 metaG | ecosystem: Environmental > Aquatic > Freshwater > Lake | place: USA: Trout Bog Lake...
ACCGGTACCGGTACCGCAAGACGCCCTTGAATGACAACTGTTGGATGAAACTGTATATGAGTGGCAACCCGTTTGCCGCCGTGTTGTCTTTTGTGGACGCGGAGGACAAGTGCATCCATGTACCCGACGGATTTGTGTTGACGGATATTACACGTCCCCAGCCTATGAAGCCCATGACGTCGTTCAACCAAGAATCGCAACTGTTTGCATTGGCCATCAAGCATGAGTATGCGTTTACCTACCAAGGCAAGACGGGCAAATTGATCCTACAATGGTCCCTGCCGGGGGACTTTATCTGGGAATAACCCCTTTACGCCCGCCGCGACGTCAATTTCTGTTCCAAGACCGTCATGGCCATGCTTTGGCTGCCTCCGTTCAGCAACTCACATATGCACGCATGAAACAGCGAAAAATAGTCGTAGGAAAACAGCACCGCCAAGCCGATTTGGGGGTCGTCGGACATCATCTTCGCCGCCGCCCGCAGATACAGAGACTGGAACGCGGGAACCTTGCAGGTAGCATCATATACAGTATCTAGGAGGGCCGTCATGGCGTCCGCGTCAAAATCCCATTCGTCGCGCGTGACCTCGTCCACGCCCTCGGTACCATGGGGAACGATACCCAGCGATTCGGCTCCGGAAACGACCCGCAGACATTCGCGGTACTGCTGGTCGTTGGTGTAATGCACCTGAAGGGAACGCGGGTAGGGCCGCCGGGTCGTCGTCATCGTCATCGTCATATACTAACCAAGGTATATGATGATCACTGTATATGGTTTTTAGTTCTTCTTCGCCTTGCGGCCGCCCTTGCGCTGCGTGCGGCGCGCGCTCTTACGCGCACTCTTGCGAGCGCTCTTACCACCCTTCTTGGATTCCCGACGACGCGACTTTCCACCCGAAAACGGAGCACCAGCCAAAGGAGACATGATTCTATATACACTCCCGAGATTTTACGCCGAACCGGCCCTAAACGGGCCACGGTGGGCGAAGCATATCTGGCTACGCCGAACCGGTCCTAAACGGGCCACGGTGGGCGAAGCATATCTGTCTACGCTGAACCGGTCCTAAACGGGCCACGGTGGGCGAAGCATATCTGTCTACGCTGAACCGGTCCTAAACGGGCCACGGTGGGCGAAGCATATCTGTCTACGCTGAACCGGCCCTAAACGGGCCACGGTGGGCGAAGCATATCTGTCTACGCTGAACCCATGGCCCGGGTCTGGACACCGCCACGCACCCAGCCCTCTAACGCAGCAGACTCGGGGTCCACGTGCGCGGCCGTATCCATGTGCTTGCGCATGTGGTCGTCCACCGGGTACAGCGTGTAATCCATGAAGCTCTTGTCCATGATGGTAGAGACACCCTTCTTCTCAAACACGGACTCGCCCTGCAGCAACTGGGACTCCGTGTCGGGGTTGCACGTCCCTCTGCCTAAATAGGGGATGGTGACAAAGGGTCGCGAATTCAGCGACAGTTTCTCTAAAGGTCGGGACTGCTCCGTGCGGATCAGAAGCTGGGAATCGTAATCCACCACCTGTCCGTTCAGACCGTCACCGTTGGCCGTGCCGCTCAGAATCATGGTGGGCTGCGACGTGGCAAACTGGATTTCGGCCGACGTGATGCTCTCGCTGAAGTAGTTGGCCAGCATGTGGTTGGCGAACCGGGTATTTTGCAAGTTCTGTTGGGTATTGTCCACTCGGTCCGCGCCAATACGGTCATTTTGATTGAAATAATAATCTGAATATTGCATGTTGGTGAACCACTCTATATATGTGGGGCACGAAAAAAGCACACAGGCAAGTTGACCGGGTGGATCCTATACATTTCCTTGGGCCCCCTCTCAGTAATTCGTGTAATGGTTGGTGTTGCGGCCACAGGCGAACATGTTGCCTTCCTTGCAGGAAATCATGTCCCCGTAACAAAACTGGGCAAAGGCGCCTTGGTCATTGGGAATGGTCGTGGCCGGGTTGGACACAAACGGGCGCATGGACTGCTCAAAGGTGAGCTGTTCGTTGAGATCGCGGAAGAGTTTCTCGCTGATGTCGGGTTGGGTGGGGTTGGCCTGTTGCACCGACCGGACCACGTTCTGGGTAATGAGTTCTTGGACGGTGGGATTGGAGGCGGGGGGCGCGGGCAATTTATGGGGGTTATTGTCGTAATCAGAAACTAGAACATTACTAAAGGGGTTTTCGGGGGTGGGTTGTTGGTACACCGGGAGGCCGCCGAGGGTGGCGCCTTCGGCGGCCGACGCCGGCAAAACGTCTAAACCGGCGGCGTCGTCGGGGTCGGGGTTCGTTAGCCCTTCTTCCCACCTGGGCCGATAATATTCGTACATGCCCCAGATGCTGGTCAGGCACAGGATGCCGATGAACAGGATGCGGACGGGATGCTGCGTAATAAAAAGGGAAATGAGCAGAATGACCAAGACGGCGCGGGTCAGGGCGTTGAGTTTTTGGGTAAAGGACATGGAATCCACAGGATAAAATTCCAGCATGGTGCGGCTGTCCAACAGGACATTGGGGTTGGTCGCCCAGAAGGGGATGCGTCCGTCTCCTGCTGCTGCTGCTGCTGCTGTGTCGTTACTGGCGTATCCTTCACGAAAATCACCTTTTGTGTCATCCAGATTGAACCTTACGGTGCGCTTTTCGCCGGTCCCCGTGGCCCCGGGGGCACCCTGTGCCCTACCCTGTCCGCTATCGCCGGGTTGCGCTCCCCCCACGGGTTTTTTATTCGTCTGGTTCTTCGGAGTCATGGTGGTCCCTGTTTGCATTGGTAACGACCCTCTCCGCCTATACTGTAAACCGATAAACTAAATATCCACATTGTATAGGAGCACCAACCATCATGCGAGCGGACGGTCCAAGAGATCATAAACGTCGTACCAAGAAGATTTATCAACGGGGCGGCGGCAGTTCCATCGTCGTGGATCCGCGCATCATGGCAGGAAGGACTCAGGGAAGGACTCAGGGAAAGACTAAGCGCAAGTACCACCGCGACGACTACCATTCCAACAACGGTATAATGACGGCTATATGGGGTCCCCCGACCTGGCACATGCTTCATTGTATCAGTTTCAATTATCCTGTAGAGCCGACCGCCACGGAAAAACGGCGCTACCGTGCGTTTGTTCTAAATTTGCGCCACGTGTTGCCCTGCGGGAAATGCCGGAAAAACTTGGTCAAGAACTTTGCACGACTTCCTTTAGAACAAAAACACATGGCCTCCCGTGACACCTTTTCCCGGTATATCTACGATTTGCACGAGGTGGTCAACACCATGCTGGGGAAAAAATCGGCCTTGACGTACCAAGACGTACGCGACACCTACGAAAACTTCCGGGCCCGGTGTTCCACGGGGACGACGACGGGCGGGGTGGCCGGGGAAACCGGGTGCGTCATCCCCTACAACGGCCGGAAACAAAAATGCGTCTTGGAAATTCGCCCGGCTTAGGATCCTATACATGTCTTTGGCAACGACGGAGACGGCGACGGCGACGACGACGGCGGGGACGGCGGAGACGACGACGAAATTCTGTCTAGAAGGTATAGAGACATTCGTTGAGACATGGCTAGATCGCGAGGAAAAATGTTGGGAGGAATGTTGAATGCCATGCAGCAAGGCGGCGCGGCGTCTAAAATCGTCGTGGTCGTGCTTTTGCTGCTCTTCATTGGCGTGGGAATTTACGCGTATTATCAATACAACCAGTCCGCTTTAGATAAAAAGAAGGCCAACGTGGCCAACGCCCCCTCGTCGGGGGGTGCCACCGGTAACGGGGTCGCGGGTACCATGAATACGTTTGACAACGGCACCCTGGATGTCATGTTTTTCAACGTGGATTGGTGCCCGCACTGCGTCAAGGCCAAGCCCGACTGGCAAGCGTTTGTGCAAAAGTACGACCAGCAGGTCATTCGCGGATACACGGTCACGTGCGTGGGGGGCAGCACCGGCATCAACTGCACCAACACCGACGACCCGGAGGTGAAGGAGGCCGTCAAGCGGTACAATATCCAACACTACCCGACCCTGATTTTCGTGCAGAACGGTACCCAGGTGGAATTTGACGCCAAGATCAACGCCACCAATCTGGACGATTTCATGAACAAGTTGTAAATGGGCGGTCGGACCGCGCCATCAGTTGTTCGGCGTGTTCGGCGCCTAAATCTATGAGCCGCTGACGCTCGTCTTTGGAGTAGCACACCGTCACGAAATCGTTCATGCGAGTATAAGGGTGGATATGGACTTCCCAGGGTACGACGTTGTTGCTCGGGTCCAGGGTAACGGGGTTATGGCAAATTTTATTCAGAATATTTTTGGTCAGGAGATTAAAATATTCCAACAGAGTCATGCCGGGGTGGGGGGACGTTGTATCCTGCCCCGAGGCATCAAAATTCATCAAAATATTCACGCCCAGTACGGTGTTCCGGGGGCGCTGGTGGGCATCGCACCATGTCAAACAGGGTTCTATCGGATAATTGACCAAGAAGGCGCCGTCCACGTACCAACTGTGGTCCTGCGGCGACTGGTACGGCGCAAACAGGACCGGGGCGCATGCCGACGCATAGACCGCGTCCAGGACCCGCCATTCCGGGTGCGTATGATGCGACACGTCCACCGTCTGAAAATGGGTCAAATTGACCGTGAAAAAGTGGTGTTCTATGCCCGTCGCTTCATAGAATTCCCGCATGGTGAGGGTGTCCAGGTCCAGGTCGCGCGCGGCAAAAACCGGACGCAACATGTCCTCTATGGCTTTCACCGTGAACATGCCGCAGTTTTGGTAGGTCTGAAGCACCGTATCCAGCGAAAAATGAAAGACCGTGTGCCAGGGTCGGCCCACCAAATAATTGTCCAGGGTCGCCCAGTCGTAGGCCTCCGTTCCTTTCACCGGGCCATGTGTTTCCGAACCCTCTTGGATGCACCACACGGAGAGAATGGTGCCGATGATGGTACCCGCCGAGGTTGAGTGAATCGTCTCAATGTCGTGCATGTTGAACCACGACGCTTGGTGCAGGCGTTTCAACAGACCATAAAAGGTGAATCCGTAAATGACGCCGCTGGACAGCACCAAATGTTTTATCGGGGCGCGCGTTTCGGCGCGCGTTTCGCTACTCGTTTCGCTACTCGTTTCAGTAAGCGTTTCGCTACTCGTTTCAGTAAGCGTTTCGCTACGCGTTCCGGATGGATCACATACATTCATTTGTACAACTCGGACAATGAAAATGTCCGGGTTGTCCGCAAAGGGTTGGGTTGACTGACGTCTCGCCTTACCGCAGGGGGTTGACTATCGTCTTATCTATGGAGGGTAATCTTCTTTTCCAGTTTTTCAAAAATTTCCGGATTGTACACAATCCCCGCCGGTTTGTAATTGTCAATCGGGGTGTATTGTTTGGCCGCCGGTCCAGCCCCATGACCCGGGCCCGGCCCCGGGCCTGCCCCCGTATTCATGATAGCCGCCGTGGGGTCCGCTGCTCCAATGGTATCCGGGTCCGCCTTGGTGTCGCCGACCACTTGACCTTTTTCGTTGATGATTTTGCCCGTCTTGCGCTTGATTTCGTTGCGTACGTACGACGGTACCCAGTGTTCCCACCCAATAAACAGCGTATGGGGGTGCATGTACTGGACTCGGAACCCGTTGTCCACCAACTTGGCCACCAAATACGCAATGCAGTCGCCTTGGTCGTAGGTCGGTTCACCGAACAGAAATTCCGGCACCGTAAACCAGACGAATTTCTCGTTGCGTTTCAGACGGGAGGTGGTGTTGATGCGCTTGTGCACTCGGTTCAGGATTTTGTTAAAGAGGGACAGTTGCCGCTGGTCCCGTCGCATGTTGGTCTCGTACAAATCGTCAATGTTGATTTTGCCCGTGGCTTCTTCTTCGTCAATCAGTAAAATATTGGACATGGCCTGGGGCGAGCACGCAACTATATGTTGTGCCCGGACATTTACCGAGACCAATTGCCCGCTCCCTCACAAGGCGGCATCCACCGTCAACAGCGTTTCCATGGTACAATCAAACCGGAACTTGGCCCCCAGAGACAAGTACAGGTCCAGCCACGACGCCTCCAACAGGGGGAATTCCACCAAGATATCGTGCCGTTTCATGGGTTCCACAATGTACGGAATCAACTGTCTTTCGGCAAGATGCTCCACCTCATTCCGAAATTCGTAATCATACTGGATACTCGGATGCGAATACTCCCGGTCTTTCTGTTGCGAGACATAGGACACAATGGCCTTTTCGTTGTTCATGATGAACGACGACATGAAAACTTGGGTGGTCCCCAGCGTACAATCGCACAGTTCGCGGGTCAGGCGGGCCCAATGGTCGGAATCGCCCAACGGAGGGTCCTCGGGTCGGACAACCGTCGGCACCGGAATATGGCAAGTCAGGATCAGATTGCGCCGCGAACAAATATCGGTCAGTACCCGACACAACAGATAAAATTCCGGGTCGTCCGGTAGTTCGGCCAGGCCCATGCATATCACTTGCGTCAGTTCCGGCTGCGACGCGAGGCGCTTTTCAATCCCCACCTGAAGACGGTATAGGAGCATGTTTCGGATGGTGTCGCGCTCGTTGTTGGTAATCCCCCCCGTGGCGGGGTCGGGCAGGACCGGAAACCCCCCGCTTCGTCCTAAATGGTGGTACTGATGGGTGTCACTCAGTACCCATTTGGCCCGGATGATGTGCGGCAGCGTATACATCTGGTACGTGCCCATCGGCATCATCGCGGTATTTTCCCCCAGACCCACCATCCGTTGGGTGGAAAATATGTACATGTCTCCCTCGGACTGGTAGTGAACCGACACGTAGAGCGGAAGGGCCCCCATGGAATCGCTCACCACGTACATGCGCGTCTGCTCTTGGTCCACGCGTTGGTCCACCAGAACCATGGTAAAGACCCCGTCCAGCAACTGCAGGAGATAGTCTATGCCGTAGGTTCGGTATAATTTGAACAGGAGGACCAGTTTAGACGTTTCGGTAGCGGCAGCGGTAGCGGTGGAATCAGCGGAGGCGGAGGTGCTGTTGTTACCGTTCTTGGCACGGTCGGGGTTGTACGAATTCCACAGGTCGTCCAAGTTGAAAATCCGGCCGACCAAGAACAGCATCATGTCGCCATGATTCAGCGACACCGGTTGAAGGGTGCCGCGGAACACGGTAGGGTGGCACATGTAGGCCCGGATACCAAACGGTTCAAACCGCCCCGACCACGACACTTCGTCGCCGTCTGTGAAGATGCTTTCCATCACATAGTTGTTACGGTCCGGCGGGAAATTGAGACCAATGGTGAAATCGTTCATGGTATCCACTACTAAATAAGAGATAACACGAACCGTTTATGTCGGTAAGAACGGGTTTACTTCTTGGCGTGACCACCCGACGGGGCCAGCGTCGGTCCCCCGTTGTACGCATTCACATGCTTGTAAATCTCCAAGGCAATCAGCCCTCCAAACACCTGGGCTAAACAGTAAGGAATCACCTCCGACGACGGCAACTGACCGGCCGAGGTCATGACCAGGGTCGTCACGGGATTCATGAAGCCCCCCGAGATGTTGCGCGTCAACAGCACGACCAGCGCCAAGGCCGCCCCGATGGCCAGGGGGTTGCCTGTGGCTAAAATAATGTACACGAAGAACATGGTCCCGAAGAATTCCACAAAATAATTTTGAAAGTACATGGCTCGGAATACCGTTATAATATAGCCCGCGAATTTAGCTCATCCGCTTGCGTCAAGACACCACGCGCAACGGAATCCAGCGTCGGAACTTTCTATGGTAGACACACTCCATGTTGAGTTGACGGCGGGTATCCACGTACTTGTCCGCGCGAATGTCCAGGAAATCGTCCTCGTCGTCGCTCTCTTCCGTGGCGTCTAAACACCGGTTTTCTTTGATGTTCCGAAACAGAGAATTCATAAACACACTGGTCTTGTAATTCGGAATATAGGCAACGTCGGTGACGTACTGGCCTGTGAGATGGTCCAATATGTACATGTCGGATGCGAGTTCGGCCGTCACCCGGAACACGGCGCGTTCCTTGCCCGACGGTTCCTTGTACGGACCGGCGGCACGTGGCGGAAGTGGTCGCACAGAAGGTGGGCAAGGAACGGGAGGGGTCGGGGCCAGGCCCGGGCCCAGTTCCGAGTCGGCCGCGCCCAAGGGTTGATTGATATACGGTACTTGGTGAGTCAACGAACGGTATTGGATATGGTGTACGGGGTACCCGGCGGTTTCCATGGCGGCCGTGACCGACCCCCCTCTCGGAAACAGGACGGGCAAGACGAACCCGATGCGGGGCAAGTTGGAGGGGGCAGGGAAAAGGTCGCTACCGGCGCCACTGTGCAAGTACCCGGGTCTACAAAGCAATTCATGCAAGATGCCTAAACAGTCGCCGTAGCAGAGTTTCCGTAAAGAGACCGATTGGTAGATGAGGATGTCTTCCACGACAAAGAGCATCCGCGGAGAGGCCGCCTCAGGTACCGTATAATTCTCGTGAACCAGTGAACCGTATAAAAAAGTGCCTAAAGCGAGGTGGGGTCCTTCCGCGTCAAATTCGGCGTGGACGACCCGATGACTGACCACCTGTTTTTCCCGATTGAGTTCCAACAGAATACACACATCGTCCTCGCCTAAAAACGTGAACCAAGCAATGTATTTCTTGGATTTAGGAATCAAAAGACCGACCTGGTACTGTTCATTCAAGGTGGGTGATTTCCTATGAGAGGAATACGTCTCATAGGAAAGCTCAATCGGGGGCAACTGCCGGAGTTTAGCCGCAATCAACGATGACATGGAATCGGGGGTCATGATCCTATACCTTCCTTAGGAGGGATGGCTTTATGTTTGTTCGCGGCCGCGGGGCCCTAAAATGCTTCCAGGAGGGCCTGCTTTAGGTAATGTTTTTGTTCGGGGTCCAGACCTTGGACCGGGTCTGGCCCTGGGACCGGGGCTACCTGCTTTAGCTGTTGCAATTCGTCCAAGATTTCTTGGTATTTTTTCTCATGGAGTTGATGGCGGTTCACGCGTTTCGGCGTGGTAAACGCGGACTGAACGTATCGGTAAAAATGGTGTGCCAACAGTACGATGCCGACATATACCAACAGTTGTACCAAGAGATTCATCGGGCATATATCTTGATGGGCAGTTACTCGGCCGTGGGTTCAAACGCCTGGAACCATTCAACCCTTCTTGACAGGACCCGGAGGGGGCTTGACCGGGTCCTTGACCGGGTCCTTGACCGGGTCCTTGACCTCCGATTTAGAAAAAAGATGGGCCTTCAATCTCGCCAAGGTATTGTACTCATCAATGCTTCTATTGGACATTTCTGCCCAGCGCAAAAACGTGCCAAAATATTTGCCTAAGAAGGATATCACCGTGGTGGAGGTACTGATGACCAATGAGAGAGGTATCGCCCCCCCGCTTGCTCGCCGAAGGCGCACGGTGTGTCGCATACGATTTTGTCGGCCGCCGCTGCTCTGATGCCGCCGTGTACGATTCATGTCTACAATACGGCTAGATTTTCCGTTTGCACTGGTCTAATGCACGAAAAAGACTTAAACCTTTGCCGGGATCATAACGTAACCAGTACCAAGAATAACATGCCTACCCTCTTGATTGTGGACCGCACGGGCACGGTGAAGCCATTGGCCACCAAGACCTACGAAGAGGATATATTGTACAAGAAGGCGGGATTCAAGACGCCCACCGATTTCGCGTTGCATCATGTATTCAGTATGGGATCCTATAGGGTTCATTTGTACGGCAAGACCAAGGGCAAGGCAGGACAAGAAAACAAGTATGATTTCCCGCCCCCGGTGGACAATGTCCTGTTTTTCGGCAGCTGTTTGTTGGTGAACAAGCGCGAGGGGGGCGAGGTGACCGATTTACCGTTGAAGGATTGGAAGGCCATCTATGAGAAATTGTTCGGGGGGTTTGAGGATTTGACGGCGGCCGACGAAGGGGAGGCGGGGGAATCGGAGACCGAGGAGGAGAAACGTATCATGGCGGACCCCCATACCAAATTCACCAAGCAGGGATATGTGAAGGACGATTTCATTGTGGACGACGACGACGACGACGACGAGGACGATGACGACGAAGAGGAGGAGTCGGCCAGCTTTAGCGACGATTCCGACGACCGGCCACGGCCCAAAAAGAAGGCGGCCCCGAAGACCAAGAAAGCGCCGGTAACCCGGTCCAAGAAGGCGGGAGGACCGGCCTCGGCCGCACCCAAGAAAGCCGCCGCTCCCGCGAGAAGGGCTCGGAAGGAACCGGTTGTGGTGAGCGAGGAGCCGAATGCCACCCCGGTACTGCAGGACGAGTTGGCGGAGGAGGAGTATTTTGCTTGACGCCTTTGCCGGTGTGGCAAAGGTGGACGAGGCGACCTGGCCAAGAAAATTGATTGACCAGAGGAGGCGATGGAAACGGTGGACAAGAACCGAGACGCCCTTGAACATCGTTCACCGGTACGGAGCATGTTACCAACTTCCGATAAGAAGGGAACCTGGGTATTTTCGTATACGCGGGCGAACCGTTACACATGTCATTACGATGTCCCCACGTGGACCTTTGTGCCCGAGGACCCCCTTCCTGCGGGGGAGCGCCGTGCCCCGTCCCCTACACAACAAAAAATTGATTCGTCGGCCGCGTCCACGACGACGGTCGCCAAAAGTGCATAAAATCCTCCTGCGTTGTATTGATAACCCTCCTCATTGAACCATACGCACCATGCATTATCATATTGCCGACCCCGACACATTCCGCACCAACATACGGGCCAAATTGGTGCAGTTGGTCCTCCACCCAGAGGAGGGGGCGCAGGGCCCGGAGAGCCCGCAGGGCCCGAATCCCACGCTCATGGGTAATTTAGAAAAAGGGGTGTATAACTACGCCATTCGCGAGGCGGACCGGCGCAATATTGTGAAAAAATGGGACAACCCGAGTTTTGTGCATATTTACATGGACCGGGTGCGTAGCGTGTACCACAATCTGAAGGAACCCGAACTGGTGGATAAATTGCGTAAAGGTGAACTGGCCCCCCAACAAGTGGCCTTCATGAGTCATCACGAGATGAACCCCGGCAAGTGGAAGGAGATTATTGAGCGCAAGATGATGCGCGACGCATCCAAGCTGAATTCCAACATCCAGGCGAGTACCGACATGTACACATGCAGTCGGTGCAAGTCCAAGAAAACGATTTACTACGAGATGGCGACGCGGTCGGCGGATGAGCAAATGACCATCTTCATCACGTGCCTGGATTGTGGCAAGAATTGGAAGCGGTAGACGCCCCCCCGAACGACATGTATAGGATCAGATACGTGTCGTTTTTTTTGATTCCGTGCACTGTTAGGTGAAAATCACCACAAGAACGTGTAGAATCCCTCTGTACCCATCCCACCAACTAAGGTATAGGATCACATACGTCCGTTGGTGTTACACGGCTCACTCGTGGCTGACCCCGGGGGCCTTGGCCCCCGCCAGACGGGGTGGCACCGGCGGCGGTTGATATTTCTCCAGCCCACCTCCCAAAGGCGGGCCCGGAGGGAATTGCCCCGGCGCGGGGGGATTGAACAGCATGTCCAAGTAGCTGGCGTGCCAGAATAGCGGGATGGCGTGGCCCACGTCGCGGTAGAAGTATTCCATGGCCCGCAGCACCCCGGTCGTTGCGTCGCTGAATAAATTGAGAAGATCGCCCACGATGTCGCACGAATAGCATTTGTTCAGGATAAAATCGGGGAAATGCATGAATTCGTATCCGGTGTACCGGTAGCACATATGACTAAATTTAGCTAAAATACCGTCCTCTTGAATGTACCCTTGGTCCACATCGGGGTAGCCTTTGACGCCGAAAAGAAACAGATACATGGGGTTAACGTCTACCGCGCCAAACGTGAAAATGCGTATAATCATGATGGGCAACCAAACAAATACCATGACAAAGAGGTAGATGAAGAGGTCCACGATGTACCACAGCAGGCAGGTTGGCAGGTTCTTGGACCAGGTCATGCCACACCGGGTAATGTCCGAAAAGAGCAATATCAAATCGTAAAACGTGAGCGAAAGATCAAAGATGGTTTCTATGAAAATATCCAGTCCACCCAAGATGAGCCAGATGGATCCTTCGGCAAATGCCAAGATGTGTTCGGGCAACGTGATCAAGACGTACACAATCAACCACATCATTTCTAAGAGAATATTCAAGAACCCGCTGAAATCGCCCAGGGAGGCCATGCCTTCGGTGAACCCTTCTTGGCCCGCGGCCGCGGCACGACCGTAGGGGGCGGCGTGGGCCGCCACCTTGCACCGCGGCGCATCCGGCAAGAAATGGCAATCGTCCTCGTCGCTTTTACTGCGAAACATGGCAAAGTTTTCTTGGACCGGCAGATAGTCCATTTTGGTAGGCGGGGGCGGTGGCGGGGTCGCTTTCGCTGCTGCGGCCGCGGCCTCTTGGTCCTTTTTCGGGTCGCGGTCCCGAAAGACATGATACACCAAGATGGTTAAAATGACCAACGCGAACCCAATTCCGAGACCTTTTTCTAGGGGTTTCATGGGAACAGTTACTATACTATGATGATATGTAGTTGGTTGATCCTATACATCATCTGGACATTCGGCCCACGGTCATGGCCATGGTCTTCGCACCCTTCTACGACGAAGCCCCGGCCGACGGCAGCGACCCCTTGATGGAATCCAGGTTCTTTTTCACGTCGGAGACCAAGTGGTCCATGTTGGCCATGGAACCCTCTAAAGACCCCACATTCTTCATGAGTTCGTCTTGGATCTTCACCAACTCGCCGTACTTTTTGCGGATGAAATCAAACTCTTGCTTGCGATCCTTGTACTGCTTCTTATTCGGCAGCGGCTTGCCCTGGGGGTTTTCCACATCCAGGTCCGCCGAGGTATTAGGTGCTTGATCGGCGCCCTCGGCCTCGCCGCCTTCGGTGTCGGCCCCGTCGCCCCCGTCGGTCATACCTTCCTTGTCCTTGTCCTTGTCCCCGTCAGACCACGGGTTGCGCCGGGTCTGGTAGGTCAACAAATTCGCAAATCCGATCCCCATGACCAAGATGATGATCATGTTCTTGGTGAAAAAGGAGGTAACTAAAGCGATCAAGACAAACAGCAAAGGCGTCGTTAGATTGCCATGCAGGGCGTGCGTGACCAAGTTGAAAAACGTCACCACCACCACAAAGTACAATACCCAACGATTGTATAGGATCCCCTTTTGGGTGTTTTCCAACATGGCTGCTCCACCCTTTAGCAAGTTTGGAAATTTCATAGGTTCCTACCTCGGCTTCAATATACATTAACGGGATTTTTTGATGACCTGCCCACCTACTTGGCATCTTCCACTGCCTCGGGTTCGGCTTCCTCCATATCAGGTTCGGACCCCGAGGTAGAACTCAGTTCTTGGTACATGGTCCGGGCTTCCAGTTCCGCGGCGGCGTAAATCTCCAGGACTTCCTTGACCACATTCTCGCGTTCCACATCACATATCTCAAATTCCACACTGGAAATACTGTTGGACCGCCGTTTGCGAATCTTTTCCAGGAAATCTTCCAGACCGTTGCGTTCTCCCAGCCGGTCACACTGTTCTAAATCCCCCGTGATAAAAAGCCGGGTATTTTCGCCGATGCGCGTCAGAATCAGTTTCATCTGCGACAGGCTGCAATTCTGCATTTCGTCGGCCACAATGCAGCAGTTTTTGAAGGTCCGGCCGCGCATGAAGCCCAGGGGGCAAATCTCAATCACCTTGTCTTCTATCAACTGCAGCGTCTCCTTGGGCGTAATGTGGGCGTGCAAAATGTCGTAGAGGGGACGCATCCAGGGCGCCATTTTTTCTTCTAAAGTTCCCGGTAAAAATCCCAGTTCCTCGTCCACACTGACCGACGGACGGGTGAAGATAATCTTATCGTAGGTGCCGGTCAAGAGGCCCCGGATGGCCGATTGCGTGGAAAAGAGGGTCTTGCCCGTGCCCGCCGGCCCCGTAGAAATCACGATTTTCCGGGAGGGGTCGTTCAAATAGGCCGCCAGCTTTTTCTGACTCGGGTTCTTGGGCTTGGTGAATTTTTTCTCAAATTGTTCGCGTTCATTGGCCGACAAATACTGCATATTTTCATATATTTTACGTTGTTGCAACCATGGAGAAGGTTTGGCCGGGTGATCCATCATGTACTCTTTCATAATATCCTTTTCTGTCTGTTTTTTTCCCTTGCGCCCCCGACCACGCCCCGCGGTTCGGTTGCCTAGCATACCCAGCTCGGACGTCGGGTCAAACAAATCAAAGACATTAGAAGCATCGTACATGATGGTCGGCGTGAAATACCCCTCCTAAACTGGTATATAGAACCCGGGGGTTTTGCCCCGCGACCTTGATTTGGACGGTCTTTTTATGGGCATCTGTAAGCTTATATCCCCATAAAATATTTCGGAATAGCTGCCGCCGAGAGGCACCCGCCCAAAAAAGCATAAAAATAGCCGGGTTATATTATTTAGCCAACATGTCCGCCTCCCAGTCCAACAACGACTCTGTCGCTCCTTCTAATTTTTCTGTGATTCTGCCCGATGAATTGGGTCCGATGGCCACCCCTTCCGTTCATTTTGTAGATCGGCCGACCGAGGGGACCCACGGAAACAACGGAAACGACGCCCCTCTGGGTCCCGAGGAGAAGAAGCCGCGGAGCAGCAGTTTTGGCAAATCGGACGGCGAGGGAAACACCCCCGTCCGCCGCGAACGCGAGGTGGAGCCCCTGCTCCAACCCGACGAGAACCGGTTTGTCATGTTTCCCATCCGTCACGACGACGTCTGGGCGCTGTACCAAAAGTCGGTGGATTCGTTCTGGAAGGCGGAGGACATTGATTTCAGCAAAGACCTGGCGGATTGGAAGAAATTATCGGACGACGAGCAGAATTTCATCAAAATGGTGTTGGCGTTTTTCGCCGCGAGCGACGGGGTCATTGTGGAAAACCTCGCACTGCGTTTCATGGGCGAAATCCAGGCCCCCGAGGTGCGCGCGTTTTACGCCTTTCAAAATTTCATGGAGAATGTGCACTCCCAGACCTACAGCCTGACCATTGACACGTACATTCAGGACCCAGAGGAGAAGATGAAGCTGTTCCATGCCGTGGAGCATTACCCGTGTGTCAAGAAGAAATCGGACTGGGCCCGGAAATGGATTTCGGACGGCCGCAGTTCGTTCGCCACGCGCTTGCTCGCGTTTGCCATCGTGGAGGGGATTTTCTTCAGCTCCAGTTTTGCGGCCATTTTTTGGATCAAGCGCAAGAACGTGTTGCCGGGGCTGTGCCTCTCCAACGAGTACATTTCGCGCGACGAGGCGCTGCACGTGGAGCATGCGGTGCTGCTGTACAAGAAGCTGAAGCGCAAGGTGCCGAAGAAGCGGTTCGTGGAGATCATGACGGAGGCCGTCGCGGTGGAAATAGAATTCATCACGGAATCCATTCCGTGCCGGATGATTGGCATGTCTCAAAATAGCATGGTAGAATACATCAAGATGTGCGCTGATCGGCTGGCGTTACAGGCAGGATACAACAAGATTTACAACGCCGTCAACCCGTTTGACTGGATGGAACATATTTCCGTAGAAAAGAAAACCAATTTCTTTGAACACCGGGTCTCCGAGTACGCACTCGCCAACAAAAAAATAGAAGGAGACGTATTTGATCTCAACGCGGACTTTTGAACACGCAACAAAAATTGAATCAACCGTCACCCTTTGAATGTCATGCCAGAGTGTATGCGTGATGACCGACGACGATTGCCCCATATGTCTAGATACGATGACGCCCCCCTTTGCCCTGCGGCAATGCAAACACCGGTTTCATGCCCCGTGTGTCCTGAAATCCATGGACGTATATTTGGCCAACTACGGGACCGAATGGCAGACCGTGCCGTGTCCCATCTGCAAACAACGCATTTCTTACCACTGCATATTGGAAGACTGCATCCGAAAATGCCACGTGGACGATGTGAAGCAAATTGTCCATCCCCGTAATTTATTCACCGAGTGCCACCTGGGTCATTCGTTGGTCCATATTGCTGCCGCCGCGGGAAAACTGGAGACGGTCCAGTACCTCGTCCAACAAGGCCTACCTCCGGATGCTACTAATACCTTTGGTCTGACCCCCGCCTACCTCGCCGCCGTGGGAGGACATACCAAGGTGGTCCAATACCTCGTGGAAAATCACCGGGCAAATATCCACTGCGAATCCTTGTTCGGCGCCACAATGCTGAATGCCGCCATAGAATATCGTCATCATGACATGGTAGAGTATTTGAAACAGAAAGGCGCCCGACTGGGTAGTGACAACAAGGTGGATTTCAAACACATAGAGACCAATTCCTTGTTGATCAAAGCAATCCAACGGCTGCTGTAGTGCCACGGCGGTAGCGGCAGCGGTAGCGGCAGCGGTAGCGGTGTCGTAAAAAAAGGACATTTTTTACGAAACGTTTGGGAACTGAGAGGTTCGAACTCTCGCGCACAACGTGCAGCAGGTCTTAAGTCTGCCTCCTTAGACCACTCGGACAAGTTCCCTCATATGTACAACGTACCATGTCCTTGCCCCCATTGGGAATTGAACCCAAGACCTCTTCCTTACTAGAGAAGTGCTCTACCGCTAAGCTATAAGGGCGTCAGGAAGGGGGACACCACCCCTCCCCCACTCTTATGAAGGGAGACTGCTTTATATGGCTTTTCTACGGTGTCTATCGTAGGTAGCCATGAACAACCGCATGACCCAGCAAAGGACAAGTTTCATATCCGGGTCTCTCGTTTTACCTTGAAGATTGTATAGGATCTTGCATTGTAAAAATATCGCCAAAATATAAGAATGGGGCCACCTCGTAAATACACCCGGAAAACCCGCGCATTTTCCGTATGGGAAGTCCAGTCACCCATGGAAGCGTCGCCCATGGTGTCCAAGCGTCGCCCTCGGCGGCGGACCCAAAAGAAAAAAATTGAAATTTTTCCGGTTTCGGTACCTAAACCGTCACCCACCGTTCTCACACCGAAACCGGCATCCCCCGTTCTCACACCGAAACCTACCGTTCCTATACCCACATTAACCAAAACGATGACCTCTAGAAAGACCCAATACATTCAATGGATGGACGATTTAGCTTACCTGATGCGCCGGCGCAAGGACCCCATGCGAGCCCGGGCTTACCTGCAGGCCAAGGAAACTATAGAAGCCCTGCCCGATGCCGCTGTGACTGGCCCGGAGGCGCTCAAGGGCCGCCCCGGCATCGGCCCGGCCATTTACGAGAAACTGGTCACCTTGACCGCCACCGGCACCTTGCCCCTCTTGGAGGAGGGGGCGGACGACCTCCGCACCAAGCGTGCCATGGAGGTCTTTACCCAAATTTACGGCGTGGGCGAGAAAAAGGCCGAGGAACTGGTCGCCCAAAAGGGCGTCACCACCCTGGAGGAATTGACCGCGCGCCAGTACGAACTCCTCAACGACAAGCAGCAAATTGGGCTCCGGTACTACCGCGACATCTTAGAGCGCATCCCCCGCGATGAAATTGACGCCTATTACCGCGTGTTTCGGGCGGCTGCTTCCACTGCATGCAAGGATGTGGCCCTGGAAATCGTCGGCAGCTATCGCCGCGGGGCCGCCGACTCGGGCGACATTGACGTCATCCTCACCGCCAAGGACCCGGCGCATTTCAAGACCTTTATTGACGCCATGAAGGCTCAGAAAATCATAGAAGAGGTGCTGTCGTGCGGCAACTCCAAATGCCTGGTCATTGGCCGCCTCAGCCCCGCGCATAAGGCCCGGCGGGTAGATTTCCTCTATACGCCTCCGCAGGAATACCCGTTTGCGGTGCTGTATTTTACGGGCAGCAAGGGCTTCAACACGACCATGCGGGAACACGCCTTGTCACGATCCTATACACTCAATGAGCATGGTCTGTCGGTCATGGAGGGACGCAAGAAGGGGGCCATGGTGTCGGAGACTTTCGCCGACGAAGCCGCCATCTTTGCCTTTCTCGGACTGGCCTACAAGACCCCGGCCGAACGCACGGGCGGGGAGGCTGTCGTTCCTGTTGCCTCGGCAGCGGCCCCTGCAGCAGAAGCACCAGCCCCTGTCACCAAGAAGCGCGTGACCCGGAAAAAGGCCCCTGCACCTACGGTAGCGGCGCCTGCACCCGAACCTACGGTCACTGTGGTTCCTACACCTATGGTGACTGCGCCCCCTTCACCTTCTCCTGCGGTCCCTACACCTTCTCCTGCGGTCCCTACACCTGTGGTGACTGCACCTACGAACGATTTAATCGTGTCCCCCGTCCAGAGCTCGCCTGCCCCTGCACCTTCCACTACGGTGGTCCCTTCACCTACGGTGGTCCCTTCACCTACGGTGGTCCCAGCGCCCATGGCCATGGATCATATACATCAATTTCAGCGGGACGGCATGCGGGCCCTGGCACCCTTGTCCGAGCCCCAACTGGCGGCGATGATAGAGGCGGCGAACCACGCGTTCCATACGGTGGGCGCACCGGTCATGACGGACGCGGAGTACGACATCTTGACCCGGTACACGGAGGAGCGGTTCCCCACCAGTCAGGCACTGCAAGCCGTGGGCGCCGTCCCGGTGGCCAAGAACAAGGTCCGGCTGCCTTACGAGATGGCGTCCATGGACAAGATCAAGCCCGACACGGCGGCCCTGGTCCAGTGGAAGGCCAAGTACCGCGGTCCCTACGTCCTGTCGTCCAAGTTGGATGGCGTGTCGGGGATGTACACGGTAGACGAGTCCGGCGCGGCCCGTCTCTATACCCGCGGCGACGGCAAGGTGGGGCAAGACATCACCTATTTGATTCCCTACTTGCGGTTGCCCAAAGGGACTCCCATCTTCGGTACTGGCATCTCTCCCAGCTTCGCTACTGGCATAGCCATCCGCGGCGAATTCGTCTTCAAGAAGGCCGTGTTCGCCACCAAGTACGCCAGCACTTACGCCAACGCCCGGAACCTCGTGGCCGGTCTCGTGAACGGCAAGACGGTGGACGACCGCATCCGCGACCTGGATTTCGTCGTGTACGAGGTCATCCAGCCGGCCAACTTGACCCCCTCCCAACAGATGTCTTGGATCCGAGACCACGGGTTCCTCACCGTCACGAACCGCACGGTCCCCCCTGACCAACTCACCAACGACTACTTGTCGGACGTGCTGCGGGACGCCCGGTCCAACGACGTCTACGATATTGACGGCATCATCGTGTCCGACGACCACATCTACCCCCGGACCTCGGGCAACCCCGACCACAGTTTCGCCTTCAAGATGGTACTCTCGGACCAGGCGGCGGAGACCCACGTGGTCAACGTGGAATGGGCCGCGTCCAAGGACGGGTTCCTGAAACCGACCGTCCACGTGGAGCCGGTGACTGTGGGCGGCGTCACGATACGCAAGGCGACCGGGATCAACGCCGAATTCATTGAGAAGCATCGGCTGGGGGTGGGCGCCATCGTGCGCATCATTCGGTCGGGCGACGTCATTCCGTACATTCAGGCCGTGGTCGCGCCGGCCACCCAGGCCCAGATGCCCACGGTGCCCTACGTGTGGAACAAGACCCACGTGGACATTCTGCTGGAACACGCCGACGACGACCCCGCCGTGCGCAAGAAGCGCATCGTGGCGTTTTTCCGCACCCTGGACGTGGACGGCCTCCGCGAGGGCAACGTCCAAAAACTGCTGCAGGCGGGCTACGATACCATCTGCAAAATCGTGAAGATGTCCGCGGCCGACATGTTGAAGGTGGAGGGGTTCCAGCAAAAGACCGCGGACAAGCTGGTGACCGGCATCCGCCAGGCCGTGGCCCGCGCACCCTTGCCCTCACTCATGGTGGCCTCCGGCAAAATGGGCCGTGGTCTAGGCGAGAAGAAACTGGAAACCGTGTTTGAGGCCTACCCGACGTGGTGGGAGTCCGAAGAGCGCAACGTGGACCGCCTGGCGGCCATCAAAGGCATGTCGCGGACGGCGGCCGAGGAACTGGTGGCGCATCTGCCGGCCTTTACCGCGTTCTTGGAAGAGTGCGGGATTGCGCCGCTTGACCGGACCGCGGCTCCTTCCGGACCCGTGGCTCCTTCCGGGCCCGTGGCTCCTTCCGGACCCGTGGCTCCTTCCGGGCCCGTGGCTCCTTCCGGACCCGTGGCTCCTGATCCTGCGGCCACTGCAGTGACCGAGGCCCCATCGGCCACCGCCATAGGCCCGGAAGGTGCCGCGGCCCTGGCGGGCAAGACGCTCGTGATGACGGGCATCCGCAGCAAGGAGCTGGAAACCGCCCTGAAACCCCTGGGTGTGAAATTCGGCGCCGCGGTCAGTAAAAACACGTTCGCGGTGATTACGGGCACCAAGCCGGAGGACGGCGCCAAGCTGACGGGCAAGATGAAGGACGCCCAGACCCACAGTATCCCCATCTATACCCTGGCCGAATTCCAAACAAAATATCAAATCAATGTATAGGATCCTGTCCGTACCTTCCGTCTCTTCCGTACCTCCCGTACCTTGACACATGGCGTCTAAGAAAACGCATTCAGGAACGGTGGAATCAACCCTCAAAACGATGTTGTATATCTTCAACACCACCTACATCTACGTGGTGATAGGGGTCCTCTTCCTGATCTTGGCCCTCTGGGGTCTGATGTTCCAAGAAGGCATGGTGCATTCCCTGTATAACAACCCCCTCATTCATGTTACGCCTGACCCCCATCCCAGCCCGATCCCGACGCATATCTTACGTGCGTCTTCTACGGAAACCACGGATAGACCGAAGCGGCCCCGGGAATGGAGACCTTAAAATGGGGGAATTGAAAAAGAGACGTGATAAGTAAAAAATCCTAGCCAGGTGGCCAGGATTTTTTGTGTTTTTTATGGGGTTTTGTCATGGACGCTTACATCCAGTCCAGTTCACCGCGTTCCATCTGTTGGACAGTTTGCAGGTACTTGACCTTGGCCGCCGCCGCCAACTTCTCGGCCTGCTTGGACTCTTGCTGGCGCGACGACTCAATGGCCTGC
>Ga0164296_1001965_pt1 | contig 21020 bp, 19 predicted proteins | sample GEODES057metaG_FD_113533 | JGI IMG/M metagenome (GOLD analysis project Ga0164296, IMG submission 113533) | Dystrophic lake water microbial communities from Trout Bog Lake, Wisconsin, USA - GEODES057 metaG | ecosystem: Environmental > Aquatic > Freshwater > Lake | place: USA: Trout Bog Lake...
AGACGCAGTGGACTCGGACCCGCGGCTGGAGGAACGGCGTGCCGACCTTGTGCACACTGCAGCGCTGCAGCTCGACCGCGCTGGCCTCCTGCGCTACGACCGCCGCAGCGGCGCGCTCGCTGTCACTGACCTGGGCCGCATCGGGAGCCACTACTACGTGACTCACTCCACAGTGGCAGCGTTCAACGGCGCCATGAAGCCGCACCACGGCGAGATTGAGCTCTGCCGCCTCTTCGCCATGGCTGAGGAGTTCAAGCACGTGTCCGTGCGCGAGGAAGAGAAGGTGGAGCTGGCGCGTCTGCTGGAGCGGGTGCCCATTCCCGTGAAGGAGGCGCTGGACGAGCCAGCGGCAAAGGTGAACGTGCTGCTGCAGGCCTACATTAGCGGCCTCAAGCTGGACGGTTTCGCTCTTGCTGCGGACATGGTGTACATAACCCAGTCCGCGGGCCGCCTGCTGCGCTGCCTGTTCGAGATTGCGCTGCGGCGCGGCTGGGCGGGAGTGACGGAGAAGGCGCTGGCGCTGTGCAAGATGGCGCAGCGCCGCCTGTGGGCGTCTCAGACGCCGCTGCGCCAGTTCAAGGGCGTCCCTGCCGATGTCATCATGAAGGTGGAGCGCAAGGACCTGCCCTGGGAGCGGTGGGCGGACCTGAGCAGTCAGGAGGTTGGGGAGCTCATCCGGCTGCCCAAGATGGGGAAGCCTCTGCACAAACTCATCCACCAGTTCCCCCGCCTCGAGCTTGCGGCCACGGTGCAGCCCATCACACGCAGCGTGCTGCGGGTGGACCTGACCGTGACGCCTGACTTCCAGTGGGATGACAAGGTGCACGGCTTCGTAGAGCCTTGGTGGGTGCTCGTCCAGGACGGAGACCAGGAGACCATTCTGCACGCGGAGTACTTCCTCCTCAAGGCCCAATTCGCGGCTGAGGACGCGTACCTGTCATTCACGGTGCCGCTGCAGGACCCTCTGCCGCCTGTGTACTTCATCCGCCTCGTCTCTGACCGCTGGCTCGGCGCGGAGGCGCAGCTCGCGGTGTCATTCCGCCACCTGCTGCTGCCGGAGAAGAACCCGCCGCCGGTGGAGCTGCTCGACCTGCAGCCGCTGCCGGTGAGCGCGCTGCGCAAGCCGGCTGCTGAGAAGGCGCTTTTCGCCTCTCGCTTCCGGCACTTCAACCCGGTGCAGACGCAGGTGTTCAGCGCCCTGTACAACAGCGATGACAACGTGCTGGTGGCAGCGCCCACAGGCAGTGGCAAGACAGTGTGCGCAGAGTTCGCGTTGCTAAGGCTGCTGCGGGACGAGAGCAGCACCGGTGGCGGCGTGTCCATGGCTGGCCGAGTTGTGTATTGCGTGCCCGGCGATGCGCTTGCGCACGAGCGCTTCGTTGACTGGAGCGCAACCCTGGGGCGGGGCCTCGGCTTGACGGTGGTTGAGCTCACAGGTGAGGGTGCAACTGACCTGAAGCTGCTTGAGCGCGGCAACGTGGTTGTCACCACGCCTGAGCGGTGGGACATGCTCTCGCGCCGCTGGCGGCAGCGCAAGGCTGTGCAGCAGGTGGCGCTGTTCATCGCGGACGAGCTGCACCTGGTGGGCGGCCAGGCTGGGCCCTGTTACGAGGTTGTGGTGTCGCGCATGCGCTACATCGCAGCGCAGACTGGCACGCCCATTCGCGTGGTAGGCCTCTCCACCAGCCTGGCGAATGCAACGGACCTGGGCGACTGGATCGGCGCCGCTGGACACAACGCGCTGTTCAACTTCAGCCCCGGAGTGCGGCCGGTGCCTCTAGACATCCACATCACGGGTGTGGATGTGCTCAACTTCGATAGCCGCATGCAAGCCATGGCAAGGCCCGTGTACGCCGCCATCTGCACGCACGCTGCGCCGTCAGCCGGCGCCGCCGCCGAGGCGAAGCCAGCCATCGTGTTTGTGCCAACGCGCAAGCACGCCAAGCTTGCGGCGCTGGACTTGCTGACACTTGCCTCGTCAGAGGGCACGCCGCACCGCTTCCTACACGCCTCGCCAGAAGACATCGCGCCGCTGCTTTCCGCGGTGCGCGACTCTGCTGTGCGTCACGCACTGTCCTATGGCGTCGCGCTCCTGCACGAGGGCCTGCTCGAGGCGGAGCGCGCTGCCGTTGAGGCGCTCTTCGAAGCTGGCGCGGCTGGCGTGTTGGTGGCCACCGCACCGCTGTGCTGGGGCCTGTCTGTGTCGGCATCTCTGGTCGTCGTGATGGGCACCCAGTACTACGACAGCACCCGCGCCGCTGGAGCAGCAGATTACCCAGTCACGGATCTGCTGCAGATGCTTGGCCGCGCTGGGCGCCCCGGCCAGGACGCCCGCGGCAGCGCTGTCCTGCTGTGCCATGCGCCGCGGAAGAACTACTACAAGCGCTTCCTGTTCGAGCCGTTCCCTGTGGAGAGCCACTTGGACCAGATGCTGCACGACCACATATGCGCGGAGGTGGTGACGCGCACGATTGAGAGCAAGCAGGACGCGGTAGACTACCTGACCTGGACGTTGTACTACCGCCGACTGACGCAGAACCCGAACTACTACAATCTGACGGGCACCAGCCACCGGCACTTGAGCGACCACTTGAGCAACCTGGTGGAGAGCGTCCTCAGCGATTTGGAGCAGAGCAAGTGCATCGCCTTTGACGAAGAGGACGACACGCAGCTTGTGCCGCTCAACCTGGGCATCATCGCGGGGTACTACTACATCAGCTACACAACCATGGAGCTGTTCGCTGCGTCGCTGACAGCCAAGACGAAGCTGAAGGGCGTGCTTGAAGTGCTCTGTGCAGCTTCTGAGTTCGCCGCCCTCCCCATGCGACCGGGCGAAGAGGAGACTGTTCGCCGCATCCTGACGCACGCGCACCTCGCAGTGGAGGACCTGCGCTCGAACGACCCGGCCAGCAAGGCGAACGCGCTGCTGCAGGCGCACTTCAGCAGCCGCCAAGTTGGCGGTGACCTTGCGCTTGACCAGCGCCGCGTGTTGCTGGACGCGAGCCGCCTGCTGCAGGCTATTACGGACGTCATCAGCTCGTCTGGCTGGCTGGCCCCTGCGCTCGCGGCGATGGAGCTGAGCCAGATGGTGAGCCAGGGCATGTGGAACACCGACCCGCTGCTCCTGCAGCTACCCCACGTCAGCCGCGATGCAGCGCAACGCGCTGCTGGCGCAGGTATGGAGTCGGTGTTTGACCTCGTGGACGCGGATGCAGAGCAGCGCGCGCAAGTGCTGGCCGGCCTGAATGAGCGCCAGCAGCAAGATGTTGCTGCTGCTTGCAACCGGTACCCCAGCATCGAGGTTTCATTCGACGCGCCCAGCCGCCCTGTTGCGGCGGGCGAGGCGGTGGCACTCACGGTGGGCCTGGAGCGCGAGATGGGAGACGATGACACCCTTGGCCCTGTGATTGCGCCGAGGTACCCCAAGCCCAAGGAGGAGGCCTGGTGGCTGGTGGTCGGCTCACCCAAGCGCGGCACGCTGGCTGCCATCAAGCGTGTCACGTTGGCGCGCAAGGCCAAGGTGAAGCTCGAGTTTGCGGCGCCCGCAGATGTGGAGGGACCCCAGGACATGGCGCTGTACTTCATGTGCGACAGCTACCTGGGCTGCGACCAGCAATTTGACTTCGTGCTCGACGTCACGGCGGCTGCTGATGACGAGGACGATGAGCAGGGCGGAGCAGCGGATGCGATGGTGCAGTGAGAGAGCTGGTTTCGGCGCGTTCAAGGCTGCCAAGCAGCCACCAATAATGCAGTGCAGCAGCTGCTGCGCTGACAGTGGACTTCCAACTAGACACACACAACGAAATAAATCCAGCCAGGTCCGCAGGGACACCTCACGAGACTTACTCCTTTTTCCCTGTTCGGAGAGCCACACCTGTGTTTTGCCTGTGCAGGTGTTAACGCTGCCATGCGTGAACTGCTGGCGCTTGCGTGTGTCGCGATGGCTGCCAGCGCGACGGTGCCCAGCGACAACAGCACGCCCAGCATAGTTTCGCGTGAAGGCGCACGTTTCACGCTCGACGGCGCTCCCTTCTTCGTCACGGGTGCAAACCAGGTATGTATGTGTAGCTGACACGCAGAGGCTGAATACAGGCGGCGCACGCCTGGCGGCGCAAGCTGCGTTTTCAAATCAACAGCACAGGTGGACAGTGTGCCCTTTGCCGCTGTTTCTCACCCGCCACCGCTGCACTCCCGCCTAGTATGACCTTTTGACGTACGCGTCATACGGACCAGACCAGCGCGCGCAGGTCACGGGCCTCCTGGTGGGTGTTTTGTGGAACGCTGACGGCAAGACAGCTTTTGCATCATCCAGTCCTGACGTCCCTCGCACACCCCTCCTGCGTCATGCAAATGCTGCCATTGCCCACCCACTGAGACAGGACAACGCGCGGGCCCTTGGCTTGAACGTTATCCGCACGTGGGCGTTCTGCGACGGCAAGCGCAGCGGAGCACTGCAACCTGCTGCCGGCAAGTTCGATGAACACGTATTCACCGGCTTCGACTGGGTCATCGCCGAGGCTGCCAAGCGTGACATTCGTCTCATCCTCACGCTCACCAACTATTGGGACGATTTTGGTGCGCAGCTTGCACTCGTTTCCAGTCGCACACAGCAGCTGTGCGTGTTTCTCTTGTTCAGCGGCTCACAGATTGCACCGCCACCACCACACAGGTGGCATTCAGCAGTATGTGCAGTGGGCGCGTGACGATGGCGACTACGCCTACTCGAAGGAGGGTGCGTGCAAGTGTGCAGAAAGAACTTCCTTTGCTGTCGTGTTGATTGACGATCACGCGCCTGCAACTCTGTTCAGCCTTTTTTTCGTCGACGACGTGCAAGCGGCTGTATTTGCAGTTTGCTGAAGCGCTCATCAACCGCAACAACACGTTTACGGGCGCTGCATATCGTGACGACGGAACAATTTTGGCCTGGGAGCTCATCAACGAAGCACGTTTGCCACAAGATAAGTCTGGCGACACCCTGCAGGTGCGTCGCGCACGCGTCCGGCGCCTGCTGGCTGCACTGTCAACTCATGCCGTCCCATTTGACGTAGGCGTGGATTGAGGAAACATCCAGCGCAATAAAAGCGCTGGATCCGAATCACATGGTGACCATCGGCCTGGAGGTAATTGCCAGCTAGGCTGCTCTGCGTTTTGTGCGTGCGTGCAGCTGACATTTGATTCGTTCTACCTCAGGGATTCTTCGGCCCCTCTGCTCCTCAGTTCGAGTCCCACAACCCGTACAGCGGCGCATCTGCCGGCACCGACTTCTTGCGCAACCATGATGTGGACTCCATCGATTTCACCACAATTCACGGTGTGTGTCTTGCTTGGTTCGCACGACGGATGGCAGCCGCGCCACCCTTTGACAGCCGCATTGCTGACATCCTTGTCATGTCACAGCTTACCCGGACCAGTGGCTGCAGTGCTCATTTGCGTGCGGGCTCGATTTCATATCGCAGTGGTACTCCGCGCACCTTGACGCGTCCTCTCGTCTTGGCAAGCCTCTCTTGTTTGAAGAGTACGGCGCTAAGCGCAACTACGGGTCTCTGGATCAGCGTGATGCCATGTTTCGTCTAGTCTTCGACTCAGCTGAGAAGGCAGCCGCAGATGCGAACAGCGCCAGCGCCGTTGGGGGGTGGCTGTTCTGGATCTTGGCGGGCAGCAGCAGCGTGCCGGACTATGATGGCTACACCGTCTACATGTCCGACAGCTCCACCACTCAGCTCATCCGAGTGCATGCGCGCGCCTTGCAGAGCATTGGGAATGGCACCTCTGCTGGCCTGCTGCAAGATGCCAATGTCAGCTGGCGCTGAAGAGCTTCATCTAAAGAACGAATCGATGTTACGGAACGACAGCGAATGGAACCGTCGTGTCCCCGCTGTATGCTTGCGTCACACGCACGCACCAGCCTGCCTTCGTGGCTCTGTCTGAAGGACACCCACCCACGGAGTTGCGCGGGCCACTTGCTGAGCGCTGTCACGCCTTCGTCAGTGTGGCGGCACTCTGTGCCAGGCGTCGAGGTGTCGCTCGGGCGCTGAAGTGACAGTTCTGCAGTGAGCACTCATGGCTGGCGGGCCCTCGCTGGCGCAGCAGGCGCTGCGCGCCTATTTCTATGTGGTGCTCTGGATGACCGTCAGGTGCGGAAACCACGCTTCTGTCGGTGGCCCGCGGGCTCTTGCGGTGTCCCATGTCTTTTCTGTACTTTGCGTCCTGCACTCACGTCCTCTACACGCGTGCAGTATGGCGGTTATCCTGTTCAACAAGTGGCTGCTCGCATACTCTGGGTTTCCCTATCCGCTGGCTCTCACCATGTGCGTGCCCCAGGGCCGCCTTGTAGGGGCGTGATCCTGCCTTTGATTCTGCACTAGTGCAGCGCTCGGACTCCCCGGCGCTGTACGCGTGCCGCTCCTGTACTCGCGCGTCTAAGCGCAGGCTTTGCGTGCCCCTCTTGCAGTTGGCACATGGTGTTTTGCTCCGCTATCGGCTTCCTCCTTGTGCGTGTCTTCAAGGTTGTCAAGAGCGTCAACATGCCGCGCCGCGACTACGTGCGCCGCGTCATGCCCATTGGCCTGCTCTATGCCGCCTCCTTGTGGCTGTCAAACAGCGCGTACTTGCATCTCAGCGTCTCCTTCATCCAAATGACAAAAGCGCTGATGCCCGGCCTGGTGTACACCACGGTACGCATTGCGTTTGTGCTCTTCAACTGCCATGTTGATGACACTGACCCTGGGGTGCACTTCAAGGGGGTGTACATGGGCACGGAGCGGTTCACGTACGGATACGCAGCCAACATGTTGCTCATTGCGGTCGGTGTGGTACGTTCACGCGCCCGCGTTCATCCCTGTTTGGCGATGCTCACACACTGGCATCGATGCGCAGGCGATTGCCGCGTACGGAGAGATCAACTTCGTCATGATTGGCGTGGTGCAGCAGCTCAGCGCGCTTGTGTTTGAGGCCACTCGACTGATGCTGGTGCAGGTGCTCATGAACAGCCAGGGGTACACGCTGAACCCCATCCAGTCGCTGTACTACGTCAGCCCAGCCTGCTTGCTGTGCCTCGCCATCCCGTTCCTTGTGTTGGAGTTCCCAATCATGAGGTCAACCGACACGTGGACTCTTCGCCCGGGGGTCATGGTCGCGAACGCGGCCACCGCGTTCTGCCTCAACCTCGCTGTGTTCCTCCTCATCGGCAAGACGAGCGCGTTGACGATGAACATCGCGGGCGTCATCAAGGACTGGATGCTCATTTGGATGAGCATGCGCATGTTCACTGCTCCCGTCACTGCGCTCAACTTGCTGGGCTATACAGTCGCCTTCCTGGGGGTGTGCTTCTATAACTACATGAAGCTGAACGCCGCGAAGGCGGCCAAGACTGGCAAGGGGGCACCTTCTTCGGCCGGAGCGGCGGGGACATCGAAGGGGGACGAGGAGGCGGCACGCGGGGCTGAGGACGGGGCGGGAGACAGCGAGGCTGAGAGTAAGGCGCAATGATCGCTACAGTGTAAGCGACGGCATCGATCCAGCAGTAGCCTCCACGCTTGCGCCTGTCATAGCTGTCGAGCACAGGCTGCCCAGGGTTCGTTCGAGCGCCTCCTTGCGTTCCAGCATGCGCGCTCTGCGCTCGTTCAGGGCGCGCAGCTCCTCTTCTAGTGCCTTCTCGGCGCGCCCTTTGCGCCGGGGTCGGCCCTCTGCGTCGAGAGGCATGTCCTCCTCTCCAGCCAGGTGAAGCGGCGCTGGGGACAGAAGCCCGCCCTCCTGCGGCGCCTGAGCGGCGGGTCTCACAGGTGAGTCAGGCACGTGCGTGTCACCGCCACCGCTGTCGGAGGGAATGCTTCCCCGTGCGGCTGCAGCGACATCGCGGAGTCCACGACGAAGAGCAGATGTGAACAAGCTTGCGCCGCCTCGAGGTGCGGGCGCCCGTCCAGATGCAGCTGCCCCGACTGCATCGTCGTCGCTGTCGACAGGAGCAGAGCTGCCGGCAGCGGCAGCGGCGGCGGCGCTGGCAGCATTGTTCACGGCTTTGGACAGGGTGCCCACCGCCGAGAGCATTTCTCGCCCCAGATGCACCTTGGTGGCCTCCCGCTCGCGCTCCGCGCGGAGAGCAAGCAGCACCTGCTCGCTCACAGCCTGCAGCTCGACGACGCCGCGGTCGACCAGCGACACTGTGGACAGGTGAACTGCGTTACTCGCTTCAGTGATGAAGCGCGCGCTGTCAGCCAGCGCAGTTGTGACTGCGGCGCTTGAAATGTCGTAGAGAGCAAGCAGGCGGGCCATGACCTCGTCTGCTGCAGCGGGCGCGGTGGGCGCGATGAGGGCGCCGAGGTGCTGCTGACACCTTGTCGCTGACCGGCGAAGCGCCTGGGCGCGCCGCTGCACATCTGCGCACCGATTGTGTGCTCGAGCAGTTACCGCCCGAACAAGAACTGTCTCGCGGCTGAGGCGCTCTTGGCGACGAACAAGTGCGCGGTGCGCAGCTACTAGTGCCTCCACCGCTGCCGCACATCGCCGCTTCTCTGCCTCGAATGCAGCTGCACAACCGGCAGCGAGAGCATGCACGTCCTCGCTCAGCGCATGTCCGCCGTCGCCTGCGCCAGGTGGCTCCGGAGCGGGTGGCCCAGCAGATTGGTCCGGCTGGTCGCTCTGCAGCGCGTCCGCTGCCGCCGCCGCTGATGCCAGAAGCGCATCTGCCGCGCTGTCCGCATCAGCGCTTCGCCGCGAGTCCCAGAGGCGAAGCCAGGTCGACAGGCCGGCTTCCGCAGCCTGTGCCCTGCGCTGAAGGTAGGCTTGTGCATCAGCCTCGTTCGCGTCAAGCAGCGGCAGGTCTTCGCTCGCTGCTTGCATCCGCTTGGCAAGCAAGTCACGCAGCGAGTCGAAGGCAGTCTGCGCCTGCGCGCGACTCGTAGCGGCCAGAGCCTGCACAGAGGCAGGGCTCACTTCAAGCCCCAGTGCCAGAGGGTCGAGGATGCCCGTACCAGCACTGCCGAGCGCAATGGCGCCGGCGCTGCCAGGCGTGCCAGGCATCGGCGCATCGCTGGCAAGGGCGTGCGCGAGCTGCTTCCAGCTTGCTCTCAACCGAGCCAGGCGCTCAAGGAGCACCTCCGCATCTGTGAGCGCTGCCTCGCACGCGGAGTGCTCCCACATGAGCAAGTACGTCGCTCTCCGCGTGTCAAGTGTGCCCAGCGGCGGGGCTGCTATGACGTTGTGCAGCTGGTCGCACCACAGGCGATGGGCATGTTGCCAGTCGCTGCTCGCGCGGCCTAGCCGTGCGCCTGCAAGCGCGCCCAGTGGACGCAGTACACGACTGCGCACTCCGTCCCTGGCGGCAGTGCGCAGCCAGGAATATCCCTCGCGGCAGAGAAGCTTGTCGAGCTGTAGCAGGTAATCGCTAATGAGCAACACATCCTCTTGTGTTAGTGCGCCGCCAGCGCCGTGACTACTACCCAGCGCCGAGGACAAGCCGCTGGCAGCAGCGCCCCCTGCGCGGGGAGTGCCAACCTCAAGACATTGGACAGCCGCAATCTCAGCCTGCAAGCCGGCATCCGGGCCTTCGCCGCCGGGAGTCGCGGCGCTGCTGTCTTCATCCCGGCCCTGAGCTATCGGGTAAAGGCCGCCACTCTTGGTGCCGCGTAGGAGCTCGCTGGTGTCGGTGGCAGCAGCGTAGCCGGCGGAGATGCCGGCCGGGGCTTTGGCAGCCAAGCGACCGCCAGTGAGGAAGCTTCCCAGCCCCGCCTCGGGGCCACCCTCGCCCAGCTCTCGCGCACATGCGGCTCCAAGAGCGTCAGGAGACAGCGGTCCTCGGGCGAGGTCGCGCATGCGGTGCTCAAAGGCGTCACATGCAGCATCATTGCCGTCAAGAATGCAATGCCCAACCGCTTGGAGCAGCTCTAGCGCCTCGCCCATATCGGCAGTTGCACACACTTGCTCCTCCACGGCGCTGAGTAGAGACAATGCCGCCGCGAAGAGGGGCGCCCGATGCCGCACGGCTGTGAGCTCGTCCCAGACCGCGAGAGCGCAGCGCAGCGGCAGCACGTTGACGAACAGTGTGAGTAGCCACTGCGACGCAATGATGCCTGTAATGAGCAGCTCCTCGCCAGCTTGCGAGGAGAGCTCCGCGAGGTGCAGTGCGAGAGCGGGCAGGTGCTGGTGAAGCACGTGGCCGAACACGCGCGCGTCCAGCTTCGCAGCCGCCATGCCCTCCGCAAAGTAGCCGGGCACTACTTTGGACACGAGAGCCACGAGGCACCAAAACGCGTCCTCCTCGCCAACGCCGGCGAGAAGCAGGAACGCCGCCTGGAAGTTCATGCTCTGGACGTACCCCGTCGCGCCGTCGTATGCTGCGTATGCGCACAGGATGCGCTTGACACTGTCCCACATGGGTGTGCCTGGTGAAGCGCGGGTGTGTCGCGTGCTCAGAGAAGTACAGTGAGTGCTGTGCAGAGGTGCTGCTCCCACAGTGTCCACGCGCCTGGCTTCAGCAGGCCTGTGTGCGTCATCGTGCGCGGCAGGTCCTTCTCTATCTGCACCGTCGTCTCCTCAGACGCAGGCTGGCGCAGCAGCTCCTGTGAGGGGGACAGAGGGCGTCAGCGATCCAGATGGTTGTCCACCTCAGCCTGTGGCGGGCAGTGCACGCCGGACTCTACAACGCACCTCGTAGCGGCCGGGTGTTGCCAGGTCAGCCACGCGCAGCAGGCGTGGCCAGCACACAGCCCGCGGCTCCTCAGGCACCTCCTCAGCCATTTCCCAGGGATACACGGGCTGCTAACAGCGCACTGGGACTTCGTCGCCGTGTGCCATATTGCCACCAGTCAAGTTTCTACTTACAAATGGTGCGGAGACGAATGCGTTTGGCGACGAATCCTTTATTGGAAGGCCCTGAGGGTAGCCATGCCATACGTGCGCAGGGCGGCACCTTGGCTGATATCAACAGCATTGCCGCTCTTGAGCAGCGCATCCGGGGCGCAGCGGGCGTGTAGGACCGCGATGATGATGGCGCCTCCATGTAACATGTTTGGCCACTGCCCCCTAGAGGGGCTCTAGAGCCCACTGGCCACTGAGGGTAGCCTGAAGCTTGCCCGCAACATCGCCTTGCCAGGCGCAACATCGCGCACGTGAGTCCAAGCCACCGCTCCAAGTGGGCCAGTTCCTGACCCTTGCTTGCCGGAGCCGAGCCGCAGCACATCAGGTGAGACGTCAAGGGCAAGTGCGATGCGATGCAGAATGTCCTCCTCCGGCGAATCCGCCTTGCTGAACGCGTAGACGTGGCATACTGGCAGCTGCACGTCGTGGCCCCATGTGTCGCGCCGGAATGCACGGCGCAGGGCGGCGCCAACGAGCTCAGGAGCGTGCTCTGGGAGGTTGCACACCACCTGCGTTATGCGTGGCGGCGAATCACTGGCCAGCAAGCCCCGCGCCAGCTGCACGCCGTCGCCTGTGAACACGGTGATGGAGTGTGCTACGCCGTTGGCCACTGCATTTGCACGCAAGCATTCCGTAGCTGCAGGGTTCACATCATTGGCAAGCACGGTGGCGCCCGCGCGGGCTGCCGCCACCGCGATGGGGCCCGCACCCGCACAGAGATCTAACACCGTGTCGGTGGGTCCCCACAGGGCGACCAGGCGCGATCGCTCCGGACCGAGGCGACTATTCCAGTATACAGCACTCATATCAACGCTGAATGTGCACCCGTTCTCCATGACGCGGGCCACGTACTCCGGCGCGCCCGCCAGCAGCTGGAGCGCGAACGTGCGATGCGGGCCCGTAAGCATGCCGAGCTTGTTGACAATAGTGCGTGCGCGGGGACATTTATCCAGCAGCACGGCACCGATAAGTCGGCCCCAGGGACGCTGCACATCTCGCAGATTCAGATGCACGATGTGACCCACCTCCTCGTACGCAGATGGCACCGGAATGTCCGCGGGAAGCAACAGGCGGAGGGCGCCAGCAGCCGTCATCTCCGCGTACCGCTGCACCTGCTGGAGCGTCACCACCCGCAGAGGCTCCTCGCCAGACTCAAGAGCCACGCTGGACACGAAGCGACTCAAGCCTGGAGGCCAGTTGTCGGGAGAGCAGCCCGGCGGCACATGGGCCGGGCACAGCAGCACTTGGCGCCTCGCTGCTGTGGCGCTGTCGTCAGGTCTGACTACTACTTGAGTCCCTGGCAAAGTGGACAGCAAGCTCTGCAGCCGCAACAGCGCGTCCTGTGTGCCGTTGGACGGTTTCTTGTCAGATTGTTGCCAAGATTCAGGTCGAAACGCTCGCGACGCACCTTTGTGAGTCGTGTCGGCACGTCCAGCGCGCTAGTCTTCACTGTTTGCTGCAGTGCATGACGTGCTGCTATGCGTTCCGCCTCTTCAGGCGCCGCATCTTCAGTGCCAACGATCTGTAAGGCCAAACGACAGCGAGTGCGGCAAGTCAGCGGTATTGTGAAGTATGTAGACACTGTAGCAGTAGCAGGTGCGTACGTGGTGCTCAGCTGCTGCGGCGTAGGCGCGGGCGCTGAGTGTCCTGGGTCGCAACAGTATGCGAGAGCAGTTCAGACGCTCGCTCCGACAGTCCTCTTGGTGGCGCACTGCGCTTCGTGCAGAAGCGCGGAGAAAACTGACGGTGCCGCATTGCGTGCAGCAGCGCCAGCGCAGAAGCACTGCGAAATGCGACATAGAGTTTGCTCGAGGGGCTCCAGATGGACACATGTGGGGGTATGTTACGTCCATAGGGATGAACACAACGTCTTAGGTATAAGCTAGGTGCTGGCAGTGCCGTGATTGGTCTCCGGAACAACATGCGCGACAAATGCGACCCCCAGTGCACACACGGCGGCGAAGCAGGCGTAGACGGCGCCCACGCCGTAGGCTTGGACGGCGGACAGGAAGCTCTGGCCGATGAGGAAATTGCACACCCAGTGAGACAGCATGGCCACGGACTGTCCCTTGCCGCGCAGCGCAGGCGGGTACAGCTCTGCGACAAGCAGCGAAGGCACAGGACCCGCGCCTGACGCAAAGGCAGCGACGTATGCGAGCGTGCCGAGGAAGGACAGCGGTCCGGCGAAGGCTTCCAAGGCTGGCATTGTAAGCGCTGCAGAGAGCAGCGCAAGCGCGATGCCCATGCCTGCAAAGGACGCAAGCAGCAAGGGCCGCCGCCCAGCGCGATCAAGGGCGCGAGCCGCAGCAGCAGTACCCGTGACGTTGACTAGCGCGACCGCAGCAGAGGCGAGCGTGTCGCTCTCAATTCCGGCAGAACGGAAGACTGTGTTGCTGAAGTACACGACGGCGTTGATGCCTGCAAATTGCTGGATGACGAACAGGCCAGCCGCAACGAGAGTCGCGCGCGCATTCGCAGGCGCCACAAGCGCTGCCCATGAGCTGGCCCCACTGCCTGCATCTGCACTCACGTTCCAGTTGCCGCTCGCCGCCACATCAGCGCCCCAAAGTCGCGATGCCGCGACGTCAGCCTCGGACGTGCGACCAGCGCGGGACAGCCACACAGGCGACTCTGGCAGCATGCTGCCAGCCAACACAAACAGCACCGCTGCTGGCAACGATGCGGCCCAAAACATGGGTCGCCACGCGCCTGGGTGGCTGCTCAACGGCAATCCGGCGAGTAGCGCGACCAGGATACCCGTGCAAATGGTGAGCTGATTCACCGAGCCCAGCAGTCCGCGCTGCTTGGGCGGGCTGATCTCACTTATGTAGAGCGGCACCACACCCGACGCGACGCCCAGGCCGAAGCCGCAGATTAAGCGACCCAACAAGAGTTGCTGCGCACCGCTTGCGAAGCCGCAGAGAAGAGCTCCAAGTGCAAGTGGTCCAGCTGCAAATCTCAGCGCCTTTGCGCGGCCCACGGCGTCGGCCACGGGGCCACCGGCGAAGGAGCCGACGCAAGCACCTGCGAGGACGGTGGACACAACTGCGCCCTTCACGGCTGCGCTGCGCAGAAGAAGCTCCTCAGACAGCGGCTGTAGTGCTGCGTTCACAACTGAAACGTGATATCCGAACAATAAAGCTCCTAGCGCCGCAACAAGCACAAACGGGAGCACTCGTCTCAGCGCGTCCGCGTCGGTGGAGGCCTCTGCTGCTGCCGGTGATGCCGCAGCAGCCTCGACATCGCGGCTTATCCTGCGAGCACCAGCAGCGCGCTGCACTACATTCCCCGCGTGCGCCACCTTGGTCAATGAACCACCATCGCTCATGCTGTATGCGCTGCGCTGACGCACAGTGCGCCTCCCTGAAAGCACCTGAAGGCAGACACCACGAGTTGAGCTCCGACACAGCAACGGCCGCGCTGACACGCAGTTCACTGACGCGATTGAGCTGCGCAGCATGTGGCGGAGTGGCTCCGGCGAAGTAACAATCTGCAATTGGCCAATGCCACGGTGTACAGGTTTGGCGCCGAGTCGCCAAGCTTATGAGCGGCGAGCCAGCCACAGGGCGCGTATGCGATGAGGAGCCCGCCGTGCCGAGACTGGAGGACTTGCCAGGGGATGTGGTAGCCACCGTGCTTCTGCTGCTGCCTCTCAGCGACAGAGGCCGCTGTGCATGCGTGTGCCGGGCTTGGCGGCAGCTGACCAGCACCCTTGCAGCTGCTTGGATTGTGCTTGATTTCAGGCAGCTGCGTCACGCTGACGACGGGGTGCTGCGTGCTTTGACGACACGGGCGCGAGGCGAGCTCGTGTGGCTTGCTTGTGAGGAGAGTTGTCTTGCACCAGGCGTGGCTCTGCAGGTGGCGCGCGCGAACTCGAAGCTCCAGTTCTTGAGAGTCGAGAGCCGGTCAGAGGACAGAGAGCGCAGCCGGTGGACGAGTGCGGAGGCCGTGGCCTGTTTGAGCTCCGTGACACGCCTCCAGGCGAGCCTCTTCCTCACCAGTGCTGCCTCTCTTGACGGAGTGCCTGCCCTTCTTCAAGCCGGACGGCTGTGCACGCTGCGCCTCGAGCGCTGCCTCCTTGAGGACGCAGAGGCGGCTGTGCTCGCGGAGGCCACGGCGAACTCTGCTTCTGTTCTTGAACACTTGTCGGTGCGCTTCAACTCTCTCGGACCGACTGGTTGCCAGCACCTCGCGCACCTGGCTGCCCGCGGAGGCCTGCGCTCCCTGCAGCTCGGCTTCAATCCCGTTGGCGACTCTGGAGTCAGGGCGCTTGCCGCTGTCCTCCATGGTGAGACGTGCCGCTTAGAGCACTTGGACCTGCGCCACTGCGGCATCCATTCCCTTGGCGCGGTCGCACTTGCGGCAGCACTGCCAGGATCCAAGCTCGAGACGCTGGTGTTGGAGCACAACCACATCGGCCAGGAAGGTGCATCATCCTTGGGTGCTGTGCTGCAGCTCTGGCACAGTTGCCCGCTGCGCCACCTGAACGTGTCCAGCTGCGACATCGGCCCGGGTGTGGCTGCTTTCAGCGCGAAGGTGCTCAGCAGGCTCACCCACTTGTACCTGTCCTTCAACTCCATGCACACACACCTGGCGCGCACACTGGCCCACGCTCTCGCCCACAACACGTCACTCGTCGCGTTGGATGTGAGCCGAAACGCGTTGATGGACGAAGGCGTGCGCGAGCTGTGCGTCGCGTTGCGCACGCACCCGGCGTTGCAGGAGCTGCACCTCGGGCAAACCGCGATGACCCGGGAGGGCGCGCGCAGGGTCGCTGGACTGGTGCGCAACTGCCCCAAATTGCGATTCCTGGACGTGTCCGGCAATGCGCTCGAGCGCTCCGGCGGGTGCGTGCTTGCCACCGCCCTGGAGGACAGTTGTGGCAGCCTCGAGGAGCTGGTCATGGCGAGCACGCAGGTTGATGACACAGTCGCATACGCGCTGGCCCGCGCGCTGTGGACGCCCGGTGGACGCAGCATGTCTCGCATCGTGCTGGACGACAATGTGTTGGGCAACGATGGCGCGACAGCTCTTGCAACTGCGTGTCGCAGAGGGGCGTTGGCCAGTCTCAGCATCGGCGGCATTTTCTTGACACTGAGGGATGCGGGTGCGACTGCTCTGCGTGCAGCTGTGGAGCACCGCTGTGGCGCATTGACGGTCCTTGGGCTTCCAGAAATTGAGACGTACTGTCAGGGCGAGGTCATCCAGACATATTGAACTTTACGCCGCTATACTGATGTAACCGTGAACACTAAGTCTGTCCCTGAAGACCTGATGGCGCTGAGCGCCGTCCCCAGCGCTTGTGTGCTCCCACCAACTCCATGCATTGACTGCAATGTGTCCTCTAGTGCTACTATCACTCCATCGGCATTGTCAACATGCAGCATGCGCATGGCAGCAGGCAGAGGGAGCGTGCGGTATGCCTTGGCTGCAGTGCGTAGCACGGTGCGCCTGGCAAGCGGTAGACGACGAGCCATGAGCAGGCGCATGAGTGGTGTCGCGTCTCCACACGCTGTAGCTGTTCTGCAGAAAGCAGGGCCATCGCCCTGTGCTAAGGCTGACAGCCCAGCCAGCGCACATGCCACCGGCGGAGTGCGGAGGACGTCAAGAGGGGCGCTTCTCAGTGCAGCAGCCACTTCGTCGGGAGTGCCTCCTCCAGCGCATGCGAAATAGAGCAGCGCCAGTGCCACGAACTCCGCGTGTCTGGCGGGACGGCTGCCTGCAGCAAGTGCAGCCGGGTACAGCTCCGCCACCAGGCGTTGCTGTGGGAGTGGTACGGGGTGTCAGCCACGGACGCCCGAGTGAGTTGAAACACACACGCTTGACGCGCCTGGCACTTGAGGTATTCACCCATGTCCCCAGCGCGCAGACACACTTCCGCCGCTGCTTCGTAGGCGTCCAACACGAAGGTGCCAGTCACTCCCTCTGAAGTGAGACTCTCCCGCAACGCACGGAAGCGGGGCACGAGCGCCTGCCACGCCGTGGCTGTTTCTGCTGCGGGAGTGCTAATTTCTAGGCGGGCCAAGTGGAGCTGCGACATGCGCTCCTGCAGCACTGCGAACGCGGCCCGGCATGCTGCCTCGTCCCCGACCATCAAACTTGGACGAGGCGGCGATGCGCGCCTAGGGCGAGACGCCATGACGCAGCAAATAGAGATGGCGAAGAGAGCACGATGTGTGTGGATTGACCGAATGACGTGAGCACAGCAGGGCCATCGATGGTAGCCATCGAGGTGGTAGTAGCCATCGATGGTGGCTGATATCAGTGGCGCAAGTGCAGCTCCTTGGCGAGCGTCGCCTCCTTGGCCGACGCCCTCGCTCGCTCGCGCAGACTCGCGCCACAAGGACAGGTGAAGAATTCGGTTGCATCGTCATGTCCCTCCTCGCCGCTGTAGCGCATCGTGCACTCCTCACCGGCCTCCATGTCTCTCAAAGTAAAGACAGAGATGCGGGAAACATCTTCGTCGTGCATGTGCCGCGCTGCGCTGGGTGCACAGCTGTGATTGATTCGCGACGCCATCGCAAAGATAACGAAGTGCTCGCTGCTGCCACCCTCCTCCGAGTCGCTGTCGCCTTCTGTCGCCAGAGTGAACTTGTTCTCGCGAAATTGACCAAGAGAGAGGCTCCACTCGCTCAGGCTTATGTTGCGAAACGGGCTCCACGACTCCAGCCGTGGCATGGATGAGCCGCAGAGTGGCACGTCCTCCGGGCCAGCTTGCACACCGTTGACTGCGAGCCAGGAAGCACAGCACTCGCGTGTGCCCACGATTCCTTCCTCGTGCAGCAGCAGAGTGCCTCGAGCAATAGCAGCAGTGGCGACGAGGCCGAGTCCTCGGCCCTCGATTGCTTTCACGGCCAGACATGGTGCAACGGTGTGCACTCGCCACGGGCAAGGCTGCGTGCTGTCCAGCACCAGACGCGTGTTGGTATCGAAGCTCTTGTCGAAGTCTTCATCGAAAGAGGACGAGCCAGGAGAGAGGAGAAGATGAGAAGTCCACGGCCAGCTGTCGACAATGCTCTGGTGCTCATCAGACTTTGCTTTGCTCAGCGTACGGAACAGAGCTGGGGCCATCGTATGCTTCTCCTACTCGCCTGGGCGGGGGGCCCTCGAGTGGAGCTCCGGCCCCCGGGATGAGATGCGCTGCTGCGCCCGCATCCTGACCTGGTCCATCGCCGCGCGCACAGAGGCGTCGCTCGCCTCCTCTGGCACGCGACTTGCCCCGTTCTGTGCCTGCTGCACGGACAGCATGTCGCTTGCATGCCGAGCAGCAGCTTCCATCTCTGCAGCCTTGGCAGCTGCTTTGGCGGACGCCTCTGCAGCAGCCACCTCGGCGAGCTGTCGCTTGCGCAGCTCTTCAGCTGCTGCGGCCTCGGCGCGTGCCAGGGCCGCATCCGCCTCCGCTCTGCGCTTTGCAGCCGCTGCCTGTGCGGCCACTAATGCCCGCTCCGCAGGCGTCAGGGCGGCGTCATCGTCTACAGCTGCTGCAGCGGAGCGCATGTCATCCGGCAGGTGGAGTCCCATGCGCTTGAGGCGCTGCTCCCGCGTCAGGGGCTGCGTCTGTGCACCTACCTCAGCTGGGGCCTGTCCCTCAGCGCCAGAGCTCCGGCGCCACGGCGTGCGCGGACGTCCTGCCATCGTGCTCGCAGCATCAGACTCGCGCAGCACAGCCGCCTGCTGCGCCGTCAAGGACGCGGCTCTGCGCCAGAGCAGCAGGAGAACAGCAGCGAGGACGGAGGAAGCCGCACCTGCGCCCACCAACAGGCGGTCATCGCGCGGCAACAACTCCCACACCTCTGATGCTGTTCGCACAGCAGGGGGGCGCACGCCGCTGCTCTGCGAAGCCTTCACCGTCACTGGGTGCGGCAGCGGCATGATGTACGTCCTCCGAAAACTCAGCGCTTCTTCCCCACGCCGGGGCGCTGCAACTGCGGGCGCATGTGCAACACTACGCGCGGAGGCGGCGTCGTCAACACTGCGAGAGCGGGAGCGCACCAAGGTGGTGTTTTGCAACGGGGGAGTCAAATGCGCTGTGGAAGTGGCGGTGCAGACAGACCAGCACGTACGCTCTGAAGAACGGGTCTCGCAGGGCCCGTTCGCTGACACTCCGCGCGGCTCCGTATGCACCCTCTTCTGCGCGGACGAGGCAGGTTCGGCCTGGGCACCTCATCCATCCATCCATCCTCTGTCTCAGAGTCTGACCTCTCGCAGCGGCCCGCGGCGCGTGTGTGCACAGACGTGGCGCCCGCATGTTGCACACACAGGGGCTCACGCAGAGGCTGTGCGAGGAGCCACCTGCACGCGTGGGCGCCACGTGGCACTGCAAGAGTGAGTTTGCCTCCCCTCGCAATGGAGACTCCCGTGGGCAAAATGCCCAAGAAGGCGCCCAAGCCTCGCGCCATGGATGCAGTCACACCACAGGTGCGTGCGCGCGCGCGATAAGCGCTGCGTGGTCAGGCCAGGGTCGTAGTTGCACAGGGCGGGGTCGCTGTCGTTCTCTTGGGCGTTGCACACACGCACGCGTGGAGTGACAGTGTCCGTGGTTGCGCCCTCCCACTCCAATGGGCTGTGCGCCTGGATCAGTGGTCGCTGGGCGGTCGTGCCCCAACGTGAGCCGTAGTCGCTGACATGCCCCTGGTGGTTGTGGTGGTTGCACCCCCGGGTTTGCTTTTTCAACTCTTCAGCAGGCGCAGAGCGACACACCCGCCAGCATGCCCCCGCTGTCGCCGCCGTTCTCCACGCCCGCGAGCATGCCTCCCCTCTCGCCGCCGTTCTCGACGCCGGGAGGTCTGGCTGAGGAGGAGGAGACCCCCCGCTCGGCGGTGAAGGAGCTCACCCCTTCAGCCGCTTGCGCAGCCGCGACAGCCTCTGCGCTGGCAGACCTGACCACAGCTGTTGCTGCGCCAGGCACGCCAAGCCCGCCCAAGGCGTCGCCTCGCTCTGCTGCGCCCGTGGAGGGCTCCGCAGTTGTGCAGGACGATGCACGCTGCCTTTTGGACCAGGCGTCCGCACCGCCGCCTCCGCCGGTGGCGTATCCCACCCTGGCCGCGCTGAATGACGTGATTAGCAAGTCATATGTCATCGCCGGAGCGGCTGTCGGCCTCGCTGCTGGCCTTGCGTACAGCTTGAAGCTCACCACGCGGCGCCCGTGAGCTGGCGCAGGGGCGGGACTACAACACATGGGACACAAGGGGGACAAACTTACAGACTCGCACTAATCACGCTCAAACCCGTGACGTACGACCAAATGCTGAGGCACACCCATGCATGATCATCGACTCGAGTCCAGGTCACTCGCGCTCCACCTCGCGCGGCAGGCGCAGACGTTCCACAACATCGCGCAGCACTTCCATGCCGCTGGGCTCGCTGCCGCTGAAGATGGAGGTCACAGAGCGGCTGTGGTCTCCCGCACCCGCCGTCTCGCGCACTGCTTCCCGGAGCGACGGCGTGTTCCCAAGCAATGCGTCCAGGTCGTCGGAAAACGCATCATCCTCATCGTCAGAGTGGTCAGCGGCGGTGAGGGCTCCTTTGCTATCAGGAGCGGCTGTGGGTGACATTTGCCACGAGCGCATCAGGCGATGGCGAGGCGTAGCGGCGCCAGCCTCCGTCACTTGCATCGGAGCGGGAGCAGGGGGCTGCGCCACCATCAGCTGGTTGGCCCAGGCCGGTGGTAGCGCAGTGGCAGCCCCCAAATGTGTGCGCGACAGCTCCACCCATGCCAAGTCGATATCTCTCTGCGACTGTGCATCAACAACATCGCCGGTGGCATCCCCGGGTGTCGGCGTGTCAACGTCACGCAACCGAGGCGGCCACGGAGCTGCGCCAGACAAACCACTGCTGGGGGTGCTGCTCGACCATGTGGCGGGAGTGCCGTCGTGCATGTGCCGAGTGGTGACACCAGTGGTTGGGGGAGCACTGCCACCGCTGCTGCTGCCACTGCTGGCTGGAGTCGGCACGGGCTCCAATACTGACGCATCAAGCGACCATTCTGCGAGCACGCGCTCCGCAGCAACACGCGCTGCAGACGGCTGCATGCCGTGCCGTGTGACGCTACCCAGCAGTGGCTGGGGAGTACCGCCAGGGGGTGTCATGGTGGAAGAGGGAGCCTGATGGGAGCCCTGCGCCCTCACTGGTGTGGCCTGCTGCGGCGCCAGCGGCGCCAACGCCGA
>Ga0164296_1001967_pt1 | contig 21015 bp, 17 predicted proteins | sample GEODES057metaG_FD_113533 | JGI IMG/M metagenome (GOLD analysis project Ga0164296, IMG submission 113533) | Dystrophic lake water microbial communities from Trout Bog Lake, Wisconsin, USA - GEODES057 metaG | ecosystem: Environmental > Aquatic > Freshwater > Lake | place: USA: Trout Bog Lake...
ACTTCTTTGAAAATCAGGCCACCTTGGATGGATTTCTTGAAAATCTGTCCCAGCTCGTCAAATCGGGCGGATACATGATAGGCTGTTGCTTTGATGGAAAGAAGGTCTTTCGACTCCTTCAGAATCTGAATAAGGGACAATCCAAAGAAGGAATGGAAGACGGTGTTCCCATTTGGTCCATTACCAAAGAATACGACGAAGACGATTGGACCGATGACGAAATGTCGGTGGGACGAGCGATTGATGTCGAATTCATTAGCATTGGTTCCACTCATCGCGAATATCTGGTATCGTTTGACTATTTTACGAAACGAATGAATGCACTGGGATTTCAATTGTTGGATGCCGCGGCGTGTGCCGAGAATCGCCTGGCGCACTCCACCGAGACCTTTGATGTCACCTACGCGGCGGCCATGCGACAGAAAAAGACCTATCGAATGAGCGACTCCATTAAAGAATTTTCGTTCTTGAATCGATGGTTTATCTTTCAACGCGTTCATGAAACGGTCATTCCACCGATTGAATTGGCCGAAGAAAAGGAGGTGCAACAACAAGATGAACAACAACAAGAACAGCAAGAGCAAGAACAGCAAGAGCAAGAACAACAAGAGCAAGAACAAGAGAAACAGATGAAACAAGAGAAACAACAAGAATCGAACCCATCGCCACCTGTCGGACCCGCCTTTCGGTTGCCTCCCCCCGATAAGAAGTTTGAATTGTCCGAAGTCTTTCCCTTCGGTGTGGGTACGCCGCGACGTGACCTTCGTACCCTCCTCAAATTGCGACCCGCGGACCAACCCGAGGTTACCTCGGACCCCATTGCCGGTCGCTGGTTGAGTTTGGCCGCACCCTTTCCCATCCCTGACCCCTTGCCGTCTCGTGAGGTATCGGAAGAAGATGTGGTATGGTATCCCACCATGGAACATTATCTTGCAGCAATGAAACTCAAGCACGCCTTGGTTCTTCCTCGCCATCAAGATGGCGCCTCCCTTGCCGTCACAGTAATGAGCATGCCCAACGGTTCGATTCATCAAAAGGCCATGAGGGAACGCGCCGAACAAGTGGGGCTGGTAAAAGAATCCGATAATGATACCAAATTATGGGCCAAAGAAGCCAAAGCAGTACGTGATTACATGGCGCGTCCTTCGAATGTCCTTCGTCTACAGGGCCATTTTGATGAAGCCCGCTGGAGCACCCTTCGAGGAGACTTCTTGCGCAATGCCCTTCGATATCGATTTCAAAAGGACACCCGCTTCCATAACATTATTATGGCGGTCAAACCACGCTACCTCTTGTATGTGAAAGATGCCCGCAATACCAACCTTACCGAATCCGAACAAGGTGTTCCCAGCTCGGAACTCTATGGAAAACGGGATGCCAGTCGCGGTGTCATCGTGGGCCGAAACGAAGTGGGAAAGGCCATGATGGAAATTGCGGGTTTCGTATTCTAGACGAAAAATTGAATGGAACAGGAAACCTGATTAGAACGGCACAAACATGCCCGCTCCCTGGCAACATCTCACCCGACGACATGCTCATCCGCGCGATGCCCACATTTCCTTTGACGAGCCCACTCATAAATATTATGTCAACGGCTCTTGTGTAGGAAACATCTCTTGCACGGGATTTGTCCATGAATTCTTTGGTCATTTTGATGCCAAGGCCATCATTGCTAAAATGAAAAAAGGTGCCAATTGGGCATCGAGTAAATATTATGGTCGTTCGGACGAAGACATCATGAAAGAATGGAACGACAACGGAAAACAAGCCTCTTCCGCAGGAACCGCGATGCATCTGGCGATTGAACAATTTATGCACGGAGCCGAGGAGGAGATTGATGAAGCAGTTAAATCTACCTTAGAATGGAAGTACTTTCTCCAATTCTGGAAGGATTGTGGAGAGGATTTGGAACCCTATCGTTCCGAATGGGAGGTCTTTACCGATTCCGTGACCCCCCTCGATGGCGAACGTAAAATTAAACTTTGCGGCTCGATTGACATGGTGTATCGCCGCAAATCCGATGGAAAATTTGTCATTTATGACTGGAAACGCTCCAAAGAAATCAAATCTGATAATCCCTTCGGAACGGGTCTGGCTCCATTGGAGCACTTACCCGATACGAATTATTGGCATTATACGCTACAATTAAACGTATACAAATGGATATTGGAACAATATTATGGTCTGGAAGTGGCGGATTTGTATTTGGTCATTTTGCATCCTGAGCAGCCTTCGTATCGACGGATGCGATTGAACATCTTGACCGACGAGGTAGAAGACATGATAGAATGCCGTCGCCGCGCCGTGGAAACCCATTCCAAACAGTCGGTTCTTCTTCCTGTTCCTGAAGTCGAAGAGCCCGCCTCCAAACCCCTGGCGTCCTTTTCGTTTCGATTCTAAGTTTCTTTGGGCGCCATGCGAGGGCGGCGTTTTGCCTTGACCAAGAGCGGAAGGTCTTGTACGTATTCGGGTGCGTGAGCGGGAGGCGGCTGAGGAATGCGAACCAGCGCCGCTTTTTTCCATGCCTCTTGAAGTGGCTCCGAAAAGGCGCTCACCGAAACCGTAGGAACGCCGATTTCTTCCATCAGGATGCCCGCGCGGTCCGGTAAAAAGACCAATATCAAGACCGAGGAAAACGAGCCTGTCATAGGACGAACAAAAGAGACGGTGAGTTCGGGTGCTCCCTCCACCACACCAATCGGCCGAGAACTCTCTTTGACGTACCGAATCATGGCATCGCGCGTGAAGGTTCGTGCATCATAGGAGAGTCCAAGTCGTTCCAAGGTATATCCCAAAATGCTCGTAAAGGGCAACAAGGGTTGGGATGGGTCTCCATACGGGGGCACAATCAATCGAAACGGGGACGCCTCTCCCAACAGGGCGGTCAATTCAGGAGTCGTATCCCCTACCGGTTCACGCGGATGCGGTTCGTCGGGACGCGACTGTTCCTCATAATATTTGGATTCTTCGGGAATCGACCTCGACCATTCCATTTGCAATAGTTGCGTCCATGTCGGCGAGGATTCAGGAAGAATGTATTGGTCACCCACATGCAAGGGCTGGGTCAACGTTGACACCTTAGAAATGTCTCCTTTGCGAAGCTGATTTCGCTTTCCTGGAAAACGCACCAATTCATCGATGACCCGTTTGGTGTATAATTCGGCAGTACTGACCTCATGGGCTTCTGCGTCCGTTCCCAATACGGTTTTCTCCTTCACATGCAACAAACATTTTTCTTCGTCCTGTTTCCAATAACAGGTTCCCGTGCAAGCGTCCGCTTGGTCGATGACCTGACAATCTTTTCGCAGAAAACTGGTACCCGCATCCCATTCCTCCTTGTCTTCAAAAAACCAGGAGAGAAAGACAGGCGCCAAATACAAATACAGTCGCTTTCGTCGCTCGTATTCGGGCAAATCTCGATGAAATACGATGGTCTCCACCTCTTTTCGAACCAAGGGGCCCGACTGTTCACTGAGAAACCAGTTCGATACCATACGACGAAATTGTTGATAGGATTCTTGCCATGTCTGATAGGACACGGTACGAAGCACTTCACTGTCCGTTCCGCAGGTTTTCTCGTCCGCCAGATCCTCTAGGGATTCATTCCAATGTTTGTCATTTGGCTGCCATCGTTTTCCTGCAATCTCTTTATCAATTTCCCATTGAAATTGGGTCACGGTTACCGTGGGAAGGGCAAAGGCCGCCAGTGCGGCCTCATTGCGTGAAGGGGCCGCAGGAACATAGATGCCATTTTCCAATTGCACGGCACATATCTGATTTCCGATTTTACGACGAACCACATACTGAACACGATATCCTGGATACAATGAAAAGAGGGGCTCAAATTGGGTTCGATAGGTCTGAATCACATCTTCGACCGGTGCCAATCGGACGTCCTCTTCGTCCAAGTACAAATGAGGAAGGGACATGCTTGAGAGAAGAGTAACCGCCCCATCGTCCACCACGGGCAGGACCACCAGATAGGGGGAACCCGCCTTGACATGATAGGTAAGACCCATCACATGATTGTAGGCATCCCGCACCATTCCATCGGGATACGAAGGGACCGCCTCCACCGCATTGGAAAGAGGGACCATCGCCATCGCATCCATACTGGGTTGCGGAGAATAGAGGCTACGATAACGACTCTGGCATTGCGTCATGTACTCGTCGATTCGTTTCTTGATAATGGGGGGCCAATAGGCGCGAGAAGCGGCATCCCATCGAAGCTTGGGCTGGTGTTTTTCTTGCTCCGCTCCGCGTGCTGCACGATTGTTGGTGTAGACATACACCTCATAATAGGCCGAAGCTTGTTTGGTCATGGCCGAGGTATGTACATGGCGCGAGACAAAGACGATGTCATTGGTTCGATGACGGTCCATGGATAATCCAAACGGAGGGCACCGAATGGTAATCGGCTCTCCCTCTTTTTCTTCCAATACCAGCATCTGAATTCCATGAGGTCGAAAGAGGCCTGGTTCCGCCAGCAAGGGTTGCAGATGACGAATGTCTTTGCGCTGAGAAGAATCTTGAATGAATTGAACGAAACGATGATAGGCATTGTAGATACGCAATACCGCATAATAATTATTCGAAGTGAGCGACAATCGAAGTTCGTCTTCTGCCCATTTTTTTAATTCCATCAAGGTGGCAGGCAAAGCCTCTCCGTCCCGTGGGTCATAGAACTCCAATACCAGATTTCCAAAATGACTGTTCAAAAACACCCGAGGAACCACGGTTTGAATGATTCGTTCTTTTACTTTCTGGATGGTGGGAAGAGAAAGAAGAACCGCCATCACGCTGAGAAGGGATTCATTCAGACTGGGTTGAATGCCCATTCGAATCATTCCTTGGGAATTGGGAAGAAGCTTCATTTGCATGGTGACCCGTTTCACAATGGTATCCGAGGATTGTTGAAAAAAGGCATCCACCGAGGGCGGACACATTCCAAAATTACCTTGTTCGAGTGGTTTATTGGATTCCAGAATGGCACGCTTGTGCATGGTATAGAGATGGGAATCATATAAGAGTCCCGTTTCTTGCATGGTCTCCAATTCACCATAGTCCAAATCCTCTTCGGTTACGTGTTCCAGTTGCTCTTTTTGCAAAAAGGGTCGAAGATGTTTGAAGGGTGTATCCGTCACACGAAGCGTCGACTGAGAGAGAAAACAACAGGGAAGAGACAATTGTTCAGGATGACTGGTTTTCTTTAGAAAGTCAATGAATTTATGATACTTTTTCTCTCCTGGCGCATGTTTGCGTTTCATAACCGTATGTCCTGCCATGGGAGCACGTCGATTGGTAATGAGTTTTCCTCGACAAAACGGACATGTATTCGGCGGTTTCGCTCCTCCCTTTCGGTCACGATTGCTTTCAAAATCTGCAGGACGAACCATGATTTGGTCCGAAAGACAAAAATATTCAGGGCAAAAATAATATCGAAGATGTGGCACATCGGACCCATAGCGCATGACCAGGATGGTCTCTTCTGCCCCCATGGGCTCGCGCGGGTCCTCTTTTTCATGCAAGGGATATTCCACCCAAAAAATGGGGTCATCTCGATAGATTTGTCGCATTCGTTCATATTGCTCGTGCGTCAATACAGCCGGCTGCCGATCTAGATTTCCTGCGCACTGCCGACTGTATCCATTTTTCACCGAGGTATCCGTTTGATATTGAAACAATCGTTTGTCCATTTCTTGTAGTTTTTTGATAAACCAACTTTGTGGGTCCACCACACGCTGCGGGGCAGGGGCACTGGATTCCACCGCAACAGGAGAAGCGGCCTCGGCCGCAGCATACGAAGAGTTGTCTTCCGCTACTACATCATCGTACATCGAAAAATCCACCTCCTCTTCTTGCTCTACACGGGCTTGTTTTCCTAGCTGGTCTTGTTGTTCTTTTAGAAGTTCTTCTTGTTTCACTTCCTCTTCGGCACGGGCCAGTCCAGGGTCAGGCAACACATCACGAAAATATCCATCGTCCTCCACAAATAACACCGACAAGAGCGTAAGAATTCGAACATAATTGGTATAGGAATTGATTCGTTCGATGTGGATGGTATAATAGGGATGGTCTCCCTCAATGTGCAAATCGATTCCTGGATGAAAACTGTCTACGAATTCTCCCTCCATCGGCTGCGTCACGGTAAAGACGCCTCGCTTTTCCAGCCATGTTTTAAAGGCATCCGATGCTTCTTTACTGGTAAATTGAAATTGTTCTTCTAGTTGTTCTATCATTTCTTTTGCCACCAATTCTTCTCCATCCAGTCGTTTCTGCATCGAGGTTTGTGTAATAAACTGCATCACATTGTTTTCCGAGGCATATTGGCTTACCGCGGTATAACGCAGTGACAAGAACGCCGCCGACTGAGGCAGGGAGTCGATGGGAGTAAAGACCGTCTGAAACATAGGAAGGCGCTGAAGAAGACGCTCTCGTGTAAACCATCGCGAAGAAGTCGTTTGTATCATCGCCTGTAGGGACATTTCGTGAATTTCGACTTCACTCAGTGACTGAGGAAGACCCTCCATGACCCTTCCCACGATTCTTCGAAAATGCTGAAAATCCAAAACGGGGTCGAGCATCATGACCTGTTTGGGAGGTTGAAGAATCAAGTTCATGGTTCCATTGTGAAAAACATGAAAGGTTCCATACAGAGGAGGCGTGATTCCAATGGAGGGGTGATGCACATATTTGATGACGCAGACATCGGTGGTGGCATCAGGGGAGGTTTCCTCTCCCCAGCTTTCTAGAATCCGTGGGTCTTCGAGGGTAGGAAGAGGAACCACTCCTTTGACATGTAATTTGGTAATCGGTGTTCCTTCTACGGGGAGCAGTCGAAGATAGGGTCGTTTGTCGGTCGCAGGAGTACGATAGAAAAAAGAGGCCGCCCCTTCAAAGCCTTCCACTGGTTTCTTCCAGGTTAATATCCATTGTCGAATTCCTTTCAATTCGATGGCACCACTGGTTTCTCCCATTTCAATCATTTCATTTAACCGTTCCAGTGTCGAACGGCGACGAGTGACCATCACCTCGAGTTTCTTTCCAAAGGCGCGGTCTTCGGCCGTGGGCGTAACGGGACCACTGGATGCCACCTCTGGAAAATAGGCCGCCAAGCGTTTGTTCCAATCCATTTCCGACATGGGAAGCGTGCCTTTGTATTCTCGCAAGAGACTGGCAAGGGTAAACACATGCAGGGTGGGAACGGCTTGATGGGGAAACACATCTTCGATGGTACTTCGTCCACGTAGTTGTCGATTGGGGCTTGAATAGGAGCCAGTGCCTGTGACAAACCATTCATCCCCTTGATGAAGCCCGCGAAGCGGATGCGCCAGGGCATGAGTTTGCGTCGGTTCATGCGCATCGGATGCATACCATAAATAATTCAATGGCAGATACATCGTATCCAAAGTTGGAATGTCCTCTTCCTCCACGGGAATTCCCACAAATAAAAAGCGGGGAAGATACGAAGGGTCGTGTGCATACACACTCAATTGATAACGTAGGGTATCGAGCGTATCAAATGGATACACGTCCAAGGAGACCGTCTCGTATTGGTCTCGTCCTTTCCATAGTTTGCATTGGACCGGAAGAAGATTCTCACGAAGACTCGTGAGTGGCTGTGGAGAAAGCAAACGGTCGATGTCTGACTCCATCCCTATGGCATTTTCACATTAAAAACCGCTTTATTGCACCCTCTTCGAAATCGTTCCAATTTGCATATTGGTCCCGTCCTTTTTCGGGTCATACCGTGGGGCATCCGTAATGTATACCCCACAGTAGCTCACGGGGTGCGCGGAAAAATCGGTATATCGATAGAGTCCCATGGCTTCGGCCTCCTTGAGGAGCCATCCAAAGTTGTTCCAAAACTCCGAATCATGCCCTACCGATTCGGTGCAGACGTGTCCAAATTCATGAAGTGCCACAAACATCATGACGTTTTCGTCGACTAAACTTTCATCGGGCCCTTCCCGTTGTCGCAGGCACATGTGAATGGATTCTCCTTTATTGATGGTCGAAGAGGTATGCTCGGAATCGGGGGTGGCCTCCAAAAATCGCTGGGGGTCCGCCCGAAAATTTCGAACCATCTGCTTCACCTGCGGCTTGTCAGGATACTTGGTTTCCAGGGCCTGGCATAGTTTCACCAACTTCACACGAAGGGTGGCCAGTAGATTGGCGGCTTCTTGCTGGTCGGGCAGGTCTCGTACCTTATACGTCTTTCCATCCACCGTCGAGCGTACTTCTACCGTCGGAAAGTTACTGCTTCCCAGCATCGACTGAAACCACTGTGTGGTCGTATGAAGAAGTGACATCTCTCTATATCGATATGCGTTATCTTATTTCATGTTATGTATCATTATGTATCAAAAATATACATCTAGATAACATCAAATAAGAATCATGGGGGGTGCTCACCGTGCGCCGTTGAAATCCGGTTGTTTCTTTAGGTCATCATTTGTATTTTGCGGGTTTCCGTCTCGATAGACCGGATTCACATGTTCATCTCCTGCATTCTGCTGATATTGCGGCAGACCTGGAGCGGCATTCACTCCTGCAGGGGCAGAACCGTGGGCTTCTTCGTAGGTGGTACCCGTTGACAGTTCTCCATCAAATCCTTCTAATAGACCAAATCCAAAGGGACGTTTCACAATCAAATAGACGGCAACAAGAAGGAGCACAGCCAAACTGACATAGAGGACATGTTCGACACAGAGGGATTCAAGCAGCGCCGAGAGGGTCATTTCTCTCATTGGACATTATATTACGCTCCAATCTCCAACGGGCGATGACTGATATCCGGGGAGATGGTGGACTGATTAAAGATGCTCACCGCCATCTGTGGGTTCGGTGGTTCCGAGCGGACCTGAAGGTTCGCGTTGCGCATGCTCTGGCCCACGGTGTTGACACCAATCAAGGCACCCGCGCTCAAGAAGTTCTTGCCCTTCAACGAGCCGGGTCCCATCGGATTCTGCTCCGCCCAGACGCTGGCCATGTCCTTCGGAAGAAGTTCAGAAGGGGTCAGCTGGTCACGTGGGTAGCATCCTGCCGGTGCATCCGCTGCACCGAATTGAGCCGGACCCTGATAGGCACTCAGATCCGCAAAGTGGTCTCCCTCCTTTTTCTTCTCCTGTGGCTTGTCTTTTGGCTTATCGGCAAAATGGTCTTTCTTCTCGGATTTCTTGTCCTCTTTCTTCTCCTCCTTCTTGTCCGCCTTCTTCTCGACGGCGGCTTTATCGGCAAAGCCCTCTGAAAACAGATAGGGGTTATATTGATAAACAAGGAACAGAGCGACCAGGGCGACCAGGGCGATTAAGATGACATTCTGAGTATCCATACCTGCCATTACGTTCTATAAAAGACAGAGGGCATAATTTTATGGAATGTTGCCACTCAAAGTTGAATCTCTTCGTCGGACAGCTCCTCCGTTTCGGAGTCGGCATCCGAATCCGATACCTCCATGCCGTATTTCTCCACGTATCGATTCATTTGTTGCTCCGCTCGATAGATGGCCAATTTGGCCTTGAGCCGAGCCTCTTTGACCCGCTGCTTGTCGTAGGATTGAGTCGGGGAAAGGAGAATCAACTCCGTAGCGTTTGGATCCACCGGTAGGTCATCAGGCTGCTGCTCTTGTAAGGAATCCGGAAGCGCTTCGAGAATGTCCTCTTTTTCCTCCGGAATATCGATGGTCATGGGATGCGCCACATAGGTCCAACTCACCCAACACTGACCCCCCCGAATCTGGAGGCTCTGCGGCGTGGCCGTACCCTCCGCGGGGAATCGTTCGGGCAAGGTTCCTTGAAGGGTATGATGAGTAATTCGTTGAAGCTGTTGGGCCGTATACGCTTTCGAAAAAAAAGAGGCGGTGGCGGACAAAAAACGGAGCACCCAGTCTTCCCACCATGAACCCGCACGCGACAACCAGATGGACACCTGCAGTTCGGATTCTTCCTCGGCGACAAAGTTCAGATGGTCCTCGGGAGCAGATTCGATACGAAAGGTATAACACGGTTGCATCACTCCCGTGGTCGGATGAGGTACTTTGGAGAACGTAGGAGGAAGAAACGTAGGCATTGTGGTGTGTGTGGGTGTGTATCTGACCACAGCGATTAGAAGAGAAGAGAGAATTTCACCACAGTAACAAATGCCGGTGGATCGAACCCATGACAATGAGCGATTTGTCCATATGCTTAAAGGCCGAATTGACCAATTTGCGCTCTCGCTGGCGAGTTCCGATACCAAAAATTACATTCAACAACTCGTGATTGAGCCATTTTTACAGTACATTTTCCAACGATTTTTCCCTTATTTCATTATTGTCCTGTGTGTCTTCTCGGGCATGCTGATTCTTGTCATTTTAACCTTTGTTCTACAGCTGATGAACCGTCATACCACCTGTACCTTCTGTGCGGGTCGTGGATAAAAGGGGGGGTGCAATCTAAAGAAATAAAAATGGAATAAGGATAGCCTATCATGACCGACCCCGGTATTGGAAATTTTGTACGATACTGGTTGCATTACAGCAATCTGGCTTCCTCTTTTTTTAAGCAATTCGGAGCGGCCCGAAAAGTAAAAGAGGATTATGAAAAACAAATCATCAGCATCTTACAACAACATCATATGGAAAAGGCCATTATTCAAGTATATAATGGACGTTTACAGATTGCAGACAAGCGGGAACCCAATCCCCTTTCCCTTTCAAAAATCGAAGAGCTACTTCACGGATACTTTCGTCATCGAGGAGGCAAAGATGAAACCAGCGACATTTTAACCTTCATTCGTGCCAATCGTGGTCATACCGTGCACAAAGTCATCAAGCAATCGGGTGTGGTGGCGCCCTCCTTGCCACCGGCTCAATCATGAGTCGCGCGAAAGGGGTTGACCGGAATCTGGTCTTTGTGATTCTTGTATTCCTGCACTTTTCGGTCATATTCCAATGCACCCTCGCTCTTGTTCTTGTGTGCCGCATGACGGTCATCGGCATCATTGTGGGATGGACGGGCACCATAGCAGTTCACACCGAATCGTAATTCCGGATTGTCAAAGTATCCTCCATTCACTCCCGTGACACCACAGGACATGCGCTGGTCTTCTGGGCCCGTTTGCAAGGCATCATATGTGGAGGCCTGTGTGGGGTACACCGCCGATTGTCCCTTTACCCATCCATAATTACACCAATCGGCGCCTTGTTTCCATGCTTCTTTGACTTGTTCATAGGTTGCCAATTCTGCGCCTAATGCCTTACAGAGGGGCTCGGCATCACTGTATTTGTATTTATTGTCCGCCACGTTGAAGACCTCTTTTTTGGAAGGAAGCATGCGCTGCAGGGCAGCATGGTCCACCGAAGGCGAAGAGGAAGGGGATGGCTCCATGGCATGCCCTACCGATTTCTCGGCAGAGTGAAACCAAGACTTGATTTTCCGCCAGGATAGTTCCAAGGCCAACGAAATGGATTCTCGAAACGAAATCAACACCACCAAGGCAATGATTAAGATGCCGAGCCCCAGAATAATCGGGATGGATACATACGGACTGGTATTACTTTCAAACGATGCATTCAGTGACTCTTGAACCGGTGAAAACAGAGAGGGCTTGATGGCCGATTCATAGGTTTGGTTCACCGTTTGGGCGGCTTTCTGAAAGGCATTCGTTGTCGCATTCATGGCCTGATTCGCGGCATTCGCCGTCGCATTCACGGCATTCGTGGCAGCATTGGTGATGACCGTAGGAAGAGAATTTCCGGATGAATTTCCCGTTGGATAGTTGGAAAGACGATTCGATGCTTTCGATATCGTATTATTCATTCTATTAGATAAGACGAATGAAGATAACCATGATGAAAAACAAGGTTATCTGCATGTGAATCCAGCGCATACAAGGATTAAATACCATCTTCTACCGTACGGTTTCCGCCACGCATGTTAATGTAGTTGCGTTGTTGCGGGGTGCTGCAGACACATCCCGTATCCGAGGAATACGAGGACGAGCAGCATTCGGGCTTGACTTGATTGTTCTTAAAAAGAAAGAGGCTGTCAGGGCCGGGTTGAAACTCGGGTCCCAACAGAGGCTCATTCGGGTCGATTCCGCGCCACGAGCTGCCGCCGGTGGTCGGAGTCACGCGCACCTGGTCAAACGGTCCAATCGGTTCAAACTTGTTCTGTCCCAAGCCGGATGCACCCGCATTCTCCAAGAAATAACTGGTAAATCCCTCCCCTGAGCCCATCGGCTTGGCATGCATCATCATCATCAAATTGGCAATCAAGAGCAATACGAGCCCTGTGATGAGAAATGCTGTTTTCATTCTACTGAATACGCATTAGATAATTCTATTCTGATATCCGGAGTCTTGCTTCTACCCATGAATACGTCTCATGAATTCGATGGTGCCCCACCTCGGTCACATCACGAATGCAGACTTCACATTGATTCTCTTCATCCCATATGATAAACGCACCCGTTTCCGTAATGAGATTCCATCCCAAGATGGTCTGGGTCCCTTTTCGTACCGTATTCGAAGACCGTTTCCAGATTCCATCATACTGTGTGTACTGGGCGGTGTGCCAGGTTCCCGTGGAATCTTCCGCATCGGTCACTTGTCCTTGCACCCATCCCCGTACCCGCTGCGGAGCTCCGTAGGAATCCAATACTGCCTCGGTCTGAATGCAGGAGATGGGAAGCCATCCTCGTACCGTTTTCACCAGTACATTTCGGCCCATCAGCGGAGTTTCGCATGCCTCGGATACGGGGTTTTCTGGTTGACCTGGTTGATGATGGTATAACATTCGCTCCACCATTTCATTCCATTGACGCTGTCCCTCGTGGTCTTCATTGCCAATTTCCTCCCAGTCACGAAACATAAGATATCCTTGTCGGTCGGTCAGTACCGGAATGAGATTCGACGTGGTATTGAAACAATACAATCGAGACGAGGTACGTGAGGTACGAACCGCTCGTTCATCCTTCTGTACCGATTTCCATACGCCATCCGTGCCCCGAATCAAATGAGAATCCGATACCAAGATGCCCTCGACCGACGACAAGGGAATGCCCTCTCCCTCCATTCGAAAGACATCCGTCACCCATCCTGCATCGTGTGCCAATCGTTGACCCACGGCCACATCTTCTACCGCGCACGAGGAGAGTTTACCTTCCTTATCGAGGATGGCCACACGGGTTCCTTGTGCAAAACAAAATACACCCTTTTTGTCCTCGGCATCACTCTGAAGTCCTGGAGAGAGAATGCCTTGAAAGGGGGCGATGGAATCAATAATCATCACCAGTGCTGCAATAATAAGGGGAATCAATGGAAACAGAATAAACCATAAAATAATAATGATGGCTGCCATGATGGCACAAATGATTAATACCACCTTAATGACCAACTGGATGGCATTCAACATCGAACGAAATAACGAGATGCCACTGAACAGAGTGGACAAGGCAATCGCATTGAGTTTTTGCATGGCCATTCGCATGTGTTGGACGATTCGGCTCATTTCAAACACCGAGGCATTGAACTTTTTAAAGTACACTTCCAAATACGATACAAATTGGTCATACATGGTTTTGGCAATGGCACGGAGGCTGTCCACCCCTTGAAGAGCATTTCCCGTGGCATCCACTTGCTTGGAAAACACGGCCATGATGGGCGACATGACCCATTCCATAAATCGTTCCACCATGGTTTTCATACAAAAGTCGAAATTATCTTTTGCAAACTCATACGAGGTTCGTGGGTCCGAGGAGGGTTTAAAAAAGGAAGCGGCCATCATGATGGGAATCTCACATCGTCGATCCGCCCACTGATTCTGAATGACTTCTCGTTCCATGGTGGAAAGTTGATATCCTAAGAGAATCATCAATCCCAGTACCAATGCCAAGAAGGGCCATTTTTCTCCGATGATTTCGGAGGGTTCCTCTTGGACCGTCTCCATCTCCTTTTACTTCAGGATAGTTTTGATTTCTGAGTTTCTCGCTTCCAGTAAAGTAGAATAATGCATTTCTGCATCCGGAGAACATAGCTCCATGTAATCTCGTACACGAAGTCCATCGGCCAGTTCCAACTGAGAATGAGGTACGACCACAAAGGATACAAAGACCTGTTTCACGGACCGATAGGCTTGATGCTCTCCCATTCGCTTCCACTGATTCTGGTCGGTATCCCAGTATAAGGTGGCAGGCGTCAATTGTACTCCATTGGACAAGGTACAGACCTCACTTACTTCTCTTCGAATGACTCCTACCACCACCGAGCCCGTTGTCAACTGGGTTCCGATGGCGATGTCGCATGCGGAACGAAGTCCTTCGGTGGTGGCAATCTGTGCTGTGGGATGAATCGCAAAACCGGCATCCTGATAGGGATAGTCCGTTCCGATGGATTCTTTGCCATTGATGCGGCTTTCTATCCATTTCATGGTGTCCGCATCACCCTCAGGGGTTTCATCATAATCCAAAAAGGTCAGATTCTCTACAGGAATGGTATGCTCCACGGTATTCAGGCAATACAATGGTACATCCGAATCCCATGGACCCATCGGAATGGCATGCGGATGCGCGCCGGCCTTCACAGGGCGACCTTCATAGAGGACATAATGATTGGTACTGACCACTGTCGACCCTAGACGAACCATCGGTTGTCCCTTGGAATAGAAGGAAAAGGTTGCCGTGACGCGTGTGTGCCCTGGCAGAAGGTAGTCTCCAATTTGAACCTCGTGAAGCGGAATGCGTTTGATTCCCGTGTCTTTCTTGACCCACATCGGCGTTTCTCCTGGAAAACAGAAGGTATCCAAAAAGGAAAAGAGATAGGTATTCGTAAATGAAGACATTCCCGTAATGCCCGAGGTTCCCATGTACATGACGGAAAACAGGATGCCATACAGGCGCCCCATTAGCATTTTAATCCGAATGGCAGTCATCCGAAGTTGATAGAAAAAATTAGATAATCGTTCCGTAAATTCTTGAAAGATAACATTGATGCCTCCTCCCAAGCTTGCAATGGTGGTTCGAAGCGAACTGAGCGAATCAAAAATGGATTCCAACAGGGTAGTAAATTGGCCAAACAATCCCATGATGGACCCCACCGTCGATTGAGAATGCGTATTGAAAATCTTCCCCATGCAGAATTCGAAATTGTCCGTGGGAGAGACACCAAAATAACCCGCAAATGGCATGATGAGGGGACTGCATCGTTGATTCGCCCAATCGTCTTGAATGTGTTGCAGATTCGCCCATGTACTCAAGGAGAAAAGAACCACATAGAGAACCAACCCCAATACGATGAGAAACAGTGCCGCGTTTCCCGTCGACCATAATTCATGGGTCTGCTCTATGGAAGCGACAGGAAGAGACATCTTCTCTCTACTACCTATCCCTCTCGAACTTCTTTTTCGTATGTTTTATCCCAGATAATGGGTCTGTACCCAATCACGGTCTTTTGAAAAAATCAGATGCGCATCCGGTGCCGTGTGCACGCTCAATTTGGCTACCGCGTCCAACTTGTGATAGACCGACCGTGCACCGTAGGCCGTCACGGCTTTTTTCAAGGATGCTTGACGCATTCGGTCCGATAATCGAAATTGATATCCATATTTAATCAAATCGCCCTTTTTGAGCGGACCGATGGATTGTTTTCGTGTGCTGCGTTGTCGAACGCAGGTGGCAGGAACATGAATTTGTTTTTGAGAGGGATGAACCGTATACACTTTTCCTTTACGACGAACCGTAAATCCATTGCGAAGAATGCTCGCACGAGGTGTGCGAACATATCCCTTTCGAAGACGATATCCAGTAGGACACTGGGTGGGTTCCGACATTCTATTCTATGGAATCATTATCCGATAGACGTCGAACAAAGGGAAGGACCACAAAATAGTGATGAATTCGACGACAACAAGAGGGACGAAGAACCGGCTCGACAGAGGAGAGCTCTTGCACCAAGGCACGAATGCGGTCCACGCAGGAGGCAGGTACCTTCTTCCATGCCTGCTCGATTTCTTCTGCACGAGAGGGAAACAAGAGAATGCATTCCGCGAGATGATACAGATTCATTAATTGTTCTCGATAGATGTCCACCCATCCCATGTGCTGTGCCTCACCACTGTCGGGCGGGGAAGCCAGAATGGTGGCATCATATATCTTTTCTTTTGCTTCGAATACCGCATTCCATACGGAATCCGAAACACGAGGAAGCGAGTCGGATGGAGGGGATTCGTCGTCACTCATTCTATTTCATCCCCGAAACTATTTCGACAGCAACCCATACGCAATCAACACCCATCCGATGGCCGCCACCCACGAGGGCAGAGCAGAAGAGGGCGAACAGAATTTCTCTTCAATTCGCGGAGCCGTCAGCGGCGGAGGGACCGGCGGGTCATACAGGGTATTGGCGGTCGCCTGTGCATTCAACAGTGTCAATCGTGTATTGGCATCATTCATTTGATTTTTAAGGGCATGTTTCCCTCCGGGACCAATGGGAAGGGGTGCCACTTGTTTACTGGCAAGGCGTGCATTGGACATGACTCTACTGCGTAGGAAGAGAAAGGGTTTTTTCTGAGAGGAAAAGAGACATGGCACAACGTATGCCACCCGTTCATCGTCAAACCATGGAGGAAGCGACCGCGGATGCCGAAGCGCGCTCCTTAGACTATGACCCTGCGATTCGCGCTCGGTACATTCGCGGCATGCTACAAGACATCGCACGATGGATGGCGGCAGGAGAAACCGAAGAGGCCATTCGCACTCGAGTTCCAGAGTTTGTGGAACAATATCCTGAACTGTTCAAAAAACTCATGAATCGACAAGACCTTTCCCCCATACAAAGCATGCTGGCCTTGCTGGACCGTATGGCCGATGGACAACTTTCCCAACACCAGGCCTCGGTGATGGTGGGCAAACGACTGGTGGACCGCTTTGTTACTCCTCAGTTGAAGGGTTCCGCGGAGAATGCATCGGGACGTTGAATCGAATGCACCAATCATGGCTGGTTTTGGTATGGTTTCGCAAATACGTGGCAATCCATTCTTCATCATTTCGCTCAATAATTTGAAAGACTCGTTCTAGATATTCTGTCTGTATCTTGAACGATTTTTGTCGTAATTCACAAAGAATATCATCAAAGACCGTATCGGTGGTTTCATGTACAAAGAGCGCATGAAGCGGTTGTTGATTTTCAATCATGCTGCACCATACACGAAGGGCATCCAATACTTCCTCGGAGCACCCTGTAAATCCTTTTCCAATAAAATAGTGCTCGGGATTGCATGGGCGACTCATTCCTGGCTTGTATAAGGTCCACTCCTCGAAATGCATGGATAATAAATACAATAAGTCGATGGTAGAGGGATAATAATAATCAAATAGCTTCAGAATCAAGACGCCTCCTCGATGAAGGCATTCTAATCCAATCTTGGTGGAGGCCAATAATAAGGGAAAGACCATTTCTTCTTGTTTGGTATAATCGCAGGAGAAATCAAATCCGCCATCGGCGGTGTACAAATGGACTTTTCCTCCGTGGTCGGGATGCGAGACATAATCAATCAGGTGCTGCTGATTTTCGGGCTTGAGAATGTCTCCCGTTTCATCCTCTCCAAACAAAATACGAATGTTCTTGTTTTTTTGTAAAAAATAAGAGGCACGCTTCCATCCAGGAATGTTGGTTCGTTTGGATTTTAAGGTCATCGCCACACTGGATTTGATTTTTCTTCCTTTTTTGGCCGATTCATCAAACAAGGCTTCGATGAACCCACCTGGACCCTCACATACGTGTGCCGTTCGAATGGATTCTCCTGGAAACAGGCTAAACAATCCAATCAATTCCATCATTTCAATCATTTTAAAATAAGACCGAGACAGTGGTTTCAAAAAACACAGGGACTCGGGAAAATTCGCATATTTTTTTTGTGTATAGACCAATTCAAATGGATTCACAATTTTTTTATAATATTCCCAGTTCTTTCCATTGGCCGCATCGGTTTCATATTGATTGATTCGACTACGACAGGCATGCAGTGCCAATTCTTCGGCGCTGTGCTCATGCGTTCGTTCGACCGAGTCCAACAAAAATGTCCATGAACCACGAGGCCGCCTTGCAAATAACCGAATGGTCTCCCACGAATGGAGATGCACTGGTTCCATAGTGAATTCACGACAGATTATCTTTAGTTCCTTTACTCAATAATGTCCAATTCAATTTCAGGTTCTTGCACCACTTCTGTAGAAGGTGGGAGAACCATGTTCATTTGAAAGTGCGCCGAAGAACACGCATCCACCATGCTGGCTCCTGTATCGTCCAATTGTGTCAGGTCTCCTTCTTCTTCCTCTTCCAGGGCATGCTTCTTTGTATCAATGTCCTTTAACAATTCAGGAATCATTTGGTCATCCAGAAGAATTTGGGAGAAGGCCGTGCCACCGCGGATGGCTTGTCCCATCATGATGTTGGCCGATACCCCTGTGACAGGGTCCACCTCTCCAAACAGGGCCGCCTTCAACAGAATCTTGCCTGTTTCTTCAAAGGAAGCTTTGGCCAGGGTGCCAATGTCATTCTTATTGATTCCATAACGGTCAATCGACATGAGACGGCCGAATCGGGTCATCACATCGCACAAGAGACACAGGTGACGATAATTGACCCCCACGCTCTCAAACAGGCCGCTGATTTCATTAAAGAGAATGGCGCGTGTGGCTTCGACGCCCAACACCTCATAGACATCCCATACATTGGTAGAATACAATTTGGTTCCATCCACTGCAGGATGATTCATAACCTTTAAGAAGTTGGAACCATCGGTATCCAGCACAAATTGCTCGACGGGCTGATAGGTTCCATCCACTTGTTCTACGTATTGTTTGTCGTTACGGAAGGTCACGGCTTTAATGCCTGGAAAGCCGCGAATCACAATGCTGTTCAAGAGCTTGTTCTGGAATTTTTTCAGATTCGTAAATTCGTCCATCTGTGATGCGGTATCCTTGGCCGCCTCCTTATTGGGAATACGAATGCGCATCACCAGTTTGTCTGAATTGTAATCACTGTAGACCACGTGGATTTCGTCATTGCTAAATTGGGTTTTGATGACCGATACCACCTCTTGAATGGAAATGTTGCGGTTGAACATCTCTTCGCGATTCAATTCCAAACGCAGCATCCATTTGGACAAGGCCGACTCTTCCACTTGACCGTCCTGAATCAGACCCGCCTCGAACAAATGGTAGAATTCCATTAGCTTCTTGTCTTCTTCTACCACAGTGGATTCGTCTTTTTCATCCCAGTAGATGGCCACTTTATCCGTGATGTTACGGAGAACGGTCAACTCCAGGTCCTGTACCACTTCACGGGCCTTTTCTTTGTTATTGCGATATTCTGGTTTTAGATAAATCGTTAAGGAGGTTGCCTTCGGATTCTGCGTCACCTTCAACAACTCACGCAAACGAGGTACACCTCGCGTCACGGCCGACTTGGAGGCTACACCTGCTTGATGAAACGTATTGAGAGTATTATGCACCAGTACATTACAGTCTACCATAAAACTGTCGTTGCCTGGCACCGTAAAATCATACACGTATTCTTTGGGGTCATCGTACTCGATAAGCTCCACAATCTCATCCCACAAGACATCGGCGTCAACCGCAGAACGCAATACGGCCAAATGAGCCTCCACGGTCGCTCGTCCCTCCCATTTGTCTCCATTGGCTTCGTATTCCTCAAACTTGGCCTCAAACTGCGGCAGATAGGCTTCCAGGGTCTCACGACCAATCGATTCTTTCTTGGCCCATCGGCCATAATTACGACTTTGTCCAGGCATCTTCAATAATTTGCCGGTTTCCGCAAGAATGGCACCCAATTCAGGAATCTTGTCAATTCCATTCTTCTTCTGTGGACCCCGTGCAATCAGTTCTTGAAGCGCCTTCTTCTTTTCTTCCAATTGAAATCCAATTTCCTTCTCGTACTTCGCTGCAAACTTATAGGGAATGCACATTGTGTATTGTACTTTGTTTTCGATGCGCACACTGGTCTCTTCTGACATGGTGGCGTACATGCCCACATAGCCCAACAAGGCCGTGATTTGTTCAATTAACTTCTTGGAGCGCGAGCTTGCACGAATCAACTGGCGTTCCACGCTGATGTTTCCATCTCCATCAAAGAATCCACCGATGAGACCCGCGATGAAGGCAGTATTGCAGTGAAAGACGATGCCATCGATTTGTTTTTCATAGGAACCGGTCTTGAAGGTGGCCATCAAGAAGTCTTTTAGGTCCTTGGAATGAAGATTGTTGTCTTTTCCTGGGCCAAAGGCGCCTTGATATTGATTCACGGAGAACTTCATATCATATTGTTCTGCAAATTGAATAAGTATTTGTTCTACCACTGGGCTAATTTTTGTAATACGAATTGTATTTCCATTAACGCACCCATCTGCCAAATACATACCGCAGACCCATCCAAACTCCTTGTTCAGGTGAAAGGTAGTCGCACCCTGTGTGATTTCATGGAGTGCGCCTGGCACTTCGGGAATTACCTTTGCGATGGGGATGCGCATTCCAATCTGCAATTCCGAACCCAGAACCGGCACAATACCTGTGGGAGACCGCTTTAAGAAAGAATGAGAGAGCGTCGCGGTGGTTCGGCGACCGGTTCGTGTGACCACCTCAATGATTCCACCCTTGGCGGGATGACGACTTACTTCGCTGATGCGCTTCCAGGATGTTTTCTCATCCGTGCTCACACCAATGATGTAATAGTCTTCTTTCATTGGAAGTACGACACTGTTCTTGGATAGTGTTCGAACGTCTGCCTTGTTCTTCTCCAGGAGTGCATCAATGAAATCTCCGATGCATCCATAAAATCTCGTGTCCGCCCCATCTGTGATGCAAATTGTGGTAGATTTTAGGCAACTCATTTGTGTGCTCGGCTCACCGATACTTTGCGCCGCCACGATGCCCACCTGGTCACCTGGTTGCACCCATGCCTTCATGTGACTCACCACAATGAGCTCCATCAGAACCTCAAACGCATCCTTGGTAAAT
>Ga0164296_1001968_pt1 | contig 21010 bp, 27 predicted proteins | sample GEODES057metaG_FD_113533 | JGI IMG/M metagenome (GOLD analysis project Ga0164296, IMG submission 113533) | Dystrophic lake water microbial communities from Trout Bog Lake, Wisconsin, USA - GEODES057 metaG | ecosystem: Environmental > Aquatic > Freshwater > Lake | place: USA: Trout Bog Lake...
AGGTGACTGCTAACCGGATGGCCTCTTCATCCATGTGTGCCTCTATGCCCTGGATGACCACACCAGCCACTGCAGCTACATCCACGCCAGGAACAGCGGGCAGTGCGTCAGGGCCTCGAGGAGTGCCACAGCTGAAGCAGGCGTCTCGACGTGCGAAGTTGAGCGTCCTGCCCGTGGCGAATGAGCCCTCAGCGAATCCATGGCGTTGACTCGTACTGTCATACGTGCGCACCTGTCACGAGGGCATATCCAGTCGCTGAGCGGGGGCAGTCCCCGGCCTACTGCAGGTATGGGAGAAGGGCGCCTGCCAAACGCGGCGGTGGTGTTGCGGTCGTCGCCCCAGCGCGAGCGCTCAGGTGTGCGTGAACGCGAGCTGTGTGAGCAGAGACGCGGAAGTGAGTCCCTCTGGGCCGTGCGGATGTCGGCAGCAGGCTGCGATGCACACACCGTCTGATTTCACCATCTTCGCGGCTTCTGCTGCGCCTTCGCCGCGGTGACGGTGACCGGCGTCGCCGTGGAGGCGAGCGCGAGCGTCGAGGCGACCAGCGGCGGTGGTTTACGACGTCGTCGTAGCGCGGCTGTGTGTGGGGCAAGTGCGTGCCAGGGCACACGCGTCCGATCGATACGTCAGCTCCAGACGAGTCGGTCCTCAGGAGCGTCGCTCAGAGGCATGTAATAAGAGAGAGTGTGTGTCGTCACCAGTGCAGCAGCGCCATGCTGGTCACTCTGCCTTTGTTGCTCGTGAGGTCGCCTGCCATCGCGGTGCGTGCTCATCCACTCGCGCTCCATTGCAGCAGCCTCATCTGCCATGAGCCGCCGCGGAGAAACGCCCCTGCGACGGGGCGCTCCCTGCGGTGACCTGGCACAAAGTCTCAGTCTGTGCTTCCCTGACCGCGCGTATGCATGTGGCGGCGCGCAGCTGCGCGGGCATGCTGTCGAATACGAGGTTTCAGCAGTGGCGAGGCTGCCACAACGGTGCGTGTGGCCTCACTGTTGCAAGTGCCTTGGAAGCTGAGTGCCGCTCTGTGTGTAGTCGCCTGCGTCTCACTGCAAGTGCGCTATCGCTGCTACTCTCGTGTGGTTTGCACAGACCTATCTGCGGAACGTGAACAACGGTGCAGAGGTCTATGTCATCGGCACGGCGCACATCAGCAAGCGCAGCGCGGAGGAAGTGACTGACATAATCCAGCGTGTTCGCCCGGCAACTGTGGTCGTCGAGCTCTGCGCTGCCAGGGCCCGGAAGCTCATGACCGACGCTCCTCCAGCCGACATTGCGACGACGGTGGCTGAGCTGCTACGCACACTGGGGGCACCAGGCGACCTGACGACAAAGCTCTTAGCACTTGGACTGCGTGGCTTCTACGCGATGTGGAGACACGCAGGCTTGGAGCCTGGTGGTGAATTCAAGGCGGCGTTGAAGGAAGCGTCTGCGATTAGCGCCAAGGTGGTGTATGGCGACCAAGAGGCCGAATTAACGATGAAGAAGCTGGCAGCCAGCATCAAGCTGACTGATGTGCTGCGGGGGTTGACCACGCCGCCACCGCCGGAGCTTGCGAAGGTGATGACTCCTGGCATCTCTGTGGAGGAGGCCATCGAGAGGCTGAAGACAAGGGAGACAGTGCGCGCGATGGCTGCGTACACACGGAAGATGCATCCCGCCGCGTCGCGGGTATTGCTTGACGAGCGGGACATCATCTTAGCAGACGCGCTGTACAAGCAGGAAGGCACAGTTGTGGGCGTTGTGGGGCTAGCGCATCTAGACGGCATAGAAGAGAGATTCAGACAACTGAATGCAGCACCGCAGCTGCTCACGACATAGTTTGTGAATGGACCTCAAATCCCTCTGATGAGAAGTCGGACTTCAAAGCGAGTCGCGCGATGGATGACATGAGCACTGTGAGGTCTCCCCTCGCCAGTCTCCTAGTGATGGACACAAATCCGCAGCCGACGCTGAAAATCATGTCCTGGAATGTTGCCGCGTGGGCCACAACCTGCAAACTGATCGTGGAGCACTACGGCTCAGTGGACGCATGGCTGCAACGCCACGGCGTGGATATCCTGTGCTTGCAAGAGGTCAAGTACACACAGAAGACCTTCGACGCAGACATACGCGCGACTGGCGCACGCGCCCAAGGCTGGGAGTCAGCCTGGAGTCTGTCGCGGCCACCCTCACAGCGCCTAGGAATGGACGGAGTAGCTACCTTCTGCCGCACTGGCCGCATGCAGGCTGCAGACGCCGCTGCACTAGGTAGCATCGCCCTCGACTGTGAAGGGCGGTGCGTGTATACAGACCACGGTGCGTGAGCCGCGAGGAACACGGAGTGTGTGTGCCCATCAACGCACTCCTCTCTGTGTTCCTTGCTTACCTCTGCCAATTGGCGCGCAGGCGACTTTGTCTTATTCAATGTCTACGTGCCAACGAGCGGGCGGATGCTCTTCAAGATGCAGTTCTTGCGCGCACTGCGACGAGCTATGCAACAGCGGCGAGCAGAAGGCCGCCCTGTCATATTGGCCGGTGATTTGAACATCAAACGCCGTGCTGAGGACATTCCGTGGCGGTCACGCACCATAGATTTCAGACGCGCGTTCAGCGAGCCCGGCGCGGTGCCGTACGACCTGTCACCAGCTTTGCAGGCCAAATTGGCAGCCCTGGGCCCCGATGTGCGCCGCGTTCTAGGCTCCCTCAGAATAGTGCACGTGCCAGGCAAGAGCAGCGGCGCGACGGGCCAGTACGCGCGCAAGGAGGACAGCTTTCGGGTGACATACACGAAGCCACCAACAAATAGCGTCGGTTCAGATGCCAAAGTGACGCTTGGACGCGCTTACGAAAGCGAGGAGGGCGCCATGATGGACTGGCAGATCGGCCGCAACGGCGCTGACCATGTGGCGGAGGATCCTGATAACGAAAAGGCGACCATCCTGGTCTGGCGGGGTGACAACTTTGCGGTGTCTCAACTCGCGGAGGTTGTCATCAAAGCGCTAGGTCAGTCATTCCCGGATGCGGAGCTGCGTGAACTAGCGCAGCATGGCACATCGTATAGCGCGCCGTGCTTGCTGCAATGGATAGATGCGCTCACAGAGGAGGACGGGATGGTGGACACATTTTCAGCTGTGCACCCGAACGCGGTGGATAGATTCACATGCTGGGAGCAGTACACCAACCGGCGGTATGAGAATGACGGCATGCGCATTGATTACATCATCGTTGACGCGTGCCTGGCGCCGCGCATCGTGGCGGGCGCTCCCTTGCCCACCGGAAGCTATGTGGGTCATCCTGACGCCCCGGAGGCTGCGCTCAGCGCGTGCACAGCTGGTGGGCGGTGGAAGCCTGCGCCCTTCGAGGGCGGTGGCATGCAGGACGCGGCAATGGTGGTGTATGACAGTCAATTCACGCCGTGGTGTACGGGCATCCGGTACATGCCGCCCAAGTACAGCGACCACACTGCTGTGACGCTGCTCCTGCGTGACGACCAGTCGGATGTGGGCGGTCTGGTGATGAAAAATGACACGGCGACTCGCTTTGCGTGCCCGCAGAAGGCGCACCGCAGCCTGCAGGAGATGTGGACGTCGCTGCCTAAAGGGTCGAAGCCGACGCCACCGCCACCGGCGGCAGCGCAGCAGCCGGAGCAGCCCGCAGAGGAGGCGGGCGGCTCACAAGCGAAGAAGCAGCGCAAGGGACAGCAATCCCTCGCGGCGATGTTTGGCGCCGCCCCCACAAAAGCGAAAACATCAAAGTAGACCCATATCGGTGAATTGCAATCATGATTGGAAGAGGAAAGTCTACGTCTTCATCGCCTGCTTCAGGAGTTTGCTCAGCTCCTGCACTGCTTCCTGTGTGCCTTGCACTCGAGCGAGAGCGATTTGAGCATCCACCACCGCGTTCAGCTGGTCACGATGGAACGCGAACAGCGCATCTAGTTGAGCTGCACTCAGTGTGCTCAGGCCTTGGCCACACAATGCGCTCACGTGCATGTCCAACGCGTCAAGTTCTGGGAGGTGCGCTCGCCTGAATGCGAGCCAATCGTCACTAGCCTGCTGGGGACGCTCGTGCACAGTCGTGGCAAGGGCTGCTTCCGCGGCCTCGTTGTCGACTGCAGCAACAACTGGCTCTGCTACGGGTGGCGCTGCCACCAGCTCCGGGAAATGCTGTAGATGTGAAAGATTAGCTGCCGGCATCGAAGTCTCCACCACCTCTTGTTTCTTCTGGCGCCGGCTTCTCCTCGAAGAAGCCACTTTCCACACAGCCTCAGGGTCTCCACTCCCCTCTGGCACTTCTTGGCAGACAACCACATTCATCAGCTCGTCATCACAATGTTGTTGTGCCTCCTCCTCCTCGCTTGACGACTGCTCCCTTTCATCACATGGGGATGGACGCGCAGCTGGTACCACAACCGCCTCACCCCGACGTCTTCTTCGCCTACGTTGGCTCCTTCCATCAGGTTCGGTCTCATCCTCCGACAACACATCAGCATCAGGCGCATGTTCACGCAGCAATTTGCACAGCTCCGGGTCCACCGGTTTTCGTTGGAGCGCCTCCGTTAAGGGCGTCAAACCCAGGCGACTGCGCACAGTGCAGGATGCGCCAGCAGCGAGTAACTCTTGGCAGCATTCTAAATGGCCGCCTGCAGCTGCGAAGTGCAGCGCAGTTCTGTTCGATTCGTCGCCGACGTCGAGCTGGGTGTTCGTCCTTAGCAAGAGCTGAAGGGTGACGGTGTGTCCGCCACCGGCAGCACACATCAATGGCGTCGTGCCGTCCGCGTTGCGAGCTGAAGTGTCCGCACCCGCACGGAGCAAGAGGCCAGCAATGCCGGCAGCGCCCGAGTGACACGCGAAGTGTAAGGGACAGTCACCGTGTATGTTTACGGCGGACACGTTCGCGGCAGCCTCCAGCAATGCGCGGACGTTGGCGACCTTCTGCTTTGCGCAAGCGAGGTGCAGCATCGTGTTGCCACTCTTGCCCAGCACATGGTCCAATACACTGAGGCCGCACTGCTGCACGAAAGTAGTGTCATCGCGTTGCAAGGCATCCAGGAACTGCCGCTCTAGTGCTACGGGCAGCGAAACAGGCATCAGTGCATAGCTGCAAGCGTCTACCGGGGCGGCACAACTACTGCCGACGCAGGCGACGTGGCATAAGCAGAGTTCTCCCCCGGGAAAGCATGCTCTACGGACGGACTTGTCCACACACACCTGCAGCTACACTGCGTCGCAACGTCATCACACGAGCTGGTGGCCGTGCAGAGGCTGCAAGAGACGCAAGCAGTTCACGTCGGGGCGTGCGCTTGCCGTTTAGTGAGCTTGGCGGCGTCGACTCTCGTGAGCACATCGTAGTGGGTCGCGGGCTCGGGGATGACACCGTGGACGGCTTGTGTGCGCGTTACGGGCTCTTACCGCACGAGCTGCAGGCTGCCAATCCAGGCGTCGTGCGTCACGCGCAGCAAGTGTTCAGGCCGGGCACCAAAGTGCTCGTCCTTGCACCAGATACGCAGCAGCAGTTGGGCTATACCGCACAACGAGGTTCCAGACGCGCCGCTGGCGCGCGTGGCGGTCGACAGCTGGCTACTGTGGAGGAGGTCTCTACCCCCATTACACAGCGGAACCGCGGCGTAGCACACGGACAGCTGGACACGCTCATTAGTGCTGCAGTACTCGCCGTCGCAGCGCTGGGTCTCGCCACGAGCGTCGCGCGTCAAGTTGGGCTGCTCAATAGTGGTGGACAAGGAGGGAGTCCCACAGCCGCGGTGTTCACACCACGTTCTGCTGGTCAGCGTGTGTCATTACCGCTGCCGCAGCCACGTTTCATTCCTTCGTGGCGTGCCGCGGAGGCCATGACTGCTGGGGCAGCCGGTGGGCGCAGGACACAGGCAGCTGTGGAGACACCGCAAGCTGCTGCACCGCCCACGTTCGCACTTGTGCGCATCTCTGACGCGGAAATGCACTGGAGACGTGAAGCCAGAGAGAATGTGGCTCGCGCAGTGGACGCTGGAGTGTCTCCCCGTGCTGCCTGGAATCTCATCGTTGCATCCGCCTGTGGGTTCGCAGCTAGCGCATACGCTGCTGCGCGCCTGACAGAGCAGACGGCTCGAAATGTCGCAGCGTGGATGGCACTACATGCGCTGCGTGTGGCAGACCTCCTCAGGCGAGGCCTAGCCTTCGTTGTTGTTGATGGAGGCACAGCAGATGTGGAGCAGCCGCTCCCATTTCGAGCGGCCGAGGCCTTGCAAGCCGCTCGGCGTGCTCGACAGCAGCAGGGTCAGTCAGATGACTCGTACAGAAGAACGCGGAGCACTGGGCGACGGCGTCCAGGGCCGCAATCAGGGCGAGGTACGGGTCAATCAGGCGGGTTCACGCGCAGCAGCAGAGAGCAGAGATAGAGACGCTCAACGCACACACAGTGTTCATGCATGGACAGAATTCTTATGTGTGTCCTCAATAGGGCGTGTCATCCTGTCTGAAGAGACGTCCAGGTCCGTGTGGCGGCGCACCCATGAGGCCCCGTCCACCACCAGGGTTGAGATTGAACATGCCGCGCCCGCCGCCAAAGCCACCTCCACCACTTAAGCCGAACCCGCCGCCGCCGCCGCGACCTCCTGGAAAGAGGTCGTAGTCACCGCCAATTACACTAGGAAAACCGCCTGGGAAGCCAGGCACAGGCGGCTGCGGCATGCCAGGCACCGGAAAGATGTGCGGTCGAGGCCGCCGGCGCCGCATGTCCGCTGCCATAGCTGCGCGTCTCTGTGCTTGCACGCGTGCGCGCCAGGCGAAGCCGAAGGCGACTCGCCAGCCACGAGCGGCGACTATGGCTTTCGTGTCGTGAGGCAGAGGGCCACCGCCTCCAGCACCAGCGAACTCGGTGTGGTACAGCGCACGCCACAGGGCTTCGTCCGAGGCCGCGAATCGCAGGTCGCGACACACACACGCGACAGCAGCCAGTGCTTGTGCCGGCAATGCACCCAGCACGAGATGTTTCACTTGCTCTGGGAGGGACAGCAAGGATGGAATGGGCGGAACCAAGCCAGCTTGCAAACACGCCCATCGCAGCAGCGGCGCCGCCATGCCGTCTTTGGCTGTCATCCACAAGGCCGGCAGTTGAGCGAATGGCAGCGCACCTGCCGGCGCATCAGCAGGGAGATTCTGGATGTGATAGCGTTGCGTTGGTAGTGCGACCCGGAGCACATCGTCTGGAGTTGCCACTAAGCCACCATAGGCGACAACCTCTCCACCGATGCTTGTTATGCGCAGCCACGCGATGTGGGCAGCAGGAGCGCTCGGCAGTGCGTACTTGAACTGCATAGTCGTGCAAGCGCTAGTTCCAAGAGGCGCCGCCGCGTCCGACGCATCCACAAAACCAGCGTCCAGCATCGCGGCATGTAATGCAAGCCCAAGTGCAGCAGTGGGGGCTAGCGCTTGCTGCGGCGGCTGTGCAGACGCAGAGGCAAACACTCGTCGAAGAAGCTCTGGAACCGCTGGCGCTGTTGGGGGCGGCAAGGACGAGGCGGCCGCCTGTGGCGAGTCATCGTCCATAGGCATGTAGTCGCTATCGTCTTGGCCGTCTCCAGCTGCGCCTCCTCCGTTGGCCTCTGCCCAAGGCACGTTTGCTGGTGCTGACACAGCGCTCTCGCTGCCGGCTCGGGCTTCAGCTGCTTGCAAGCATCGCGCTCGTCGCGCATCGTCAGAGCTTTCGCGCGACTGTACAGGTGCTTGGCTTGTCGGGGCGCCGTCTCCCAGCACATAGACCAAGTCTCCTGCACAAATGCCCGCTGACTGCAGCGTCTGCCCGTCGGAAGCCGAGGCCAACTCGTCGCGATTGTTCAGCGACAATCGAACAGACTGCGGCGAGGTGCCTGCGGGAAGCAGGCGAAGCAGCAGCTGTCGCAGCGTGCCCAAGTTGCATATCTCAGGCGTAGCCACTCGGTGCGTGTCGCTGCTACCCGGCACGCGGACGCGCAGCTTCATGCTGTCAGCGGTGGAGCTCCAAAGCATCAAATGCGCTGACGTCATCGCGTGCTCGGCATTGCGGTCGCCCTCGCCAAGCAAGTGTCACCGCACCGCTGAGAGAGCCGTCGCCATGTCCGGCCTCGGCGGCACGCTGCGCCCCGCTGGTCGCGCGCAGGACCGTCGTGATTTGTACAAGAAGACGCTGGACCCCGATGAGTCGCGACGGAAGCGCGAGGAGCTGGCTATGCAGCTGCGCAAGGACAAGAAGGAGAACTTGGAGAAGAAGCGTCGCGAGGCGCTCCTGCCCGAGCTCGCGGGGCAGCTGCAGGCTGGCGGCGCCATGAGCGCGCCTGTGCGGGTGCGTGCCCGTTGCGGGGAGAGGGGGAAACACGGCACCTTGTGTGCTCGTTAGTGTTTTGTTGTGGGCAACGACCCCGGCTGCGTGCGCCTGACTCGCTGCCCCACGCGCGCAGTTGGAGAACTTGCCGAGCATGGTGCAGGGCGTGTACAGCGACAGCGTGGAGGCGCAGCACGCAGCCACGACGCAGTTCCGCAAGCTCCTCTCCATCGGTGCGACGTTGTGCCCCCCCGGCCGGCGGGGAAGCCCTTGACGGCGCTTCTTCTGTTGCTCAGCGACGTGTCGTTCGCTCCGAAACTGACTCCAACCGCTCGCTTCGCGCACCCGCCTCTCTGTCCACCTGCAGAAAAGTCGCCGCCCATCGACGAAGTCATCCAGACCAACGTCGTGCCCCGTTTCGTGCAGTTCCTGCACAGAGTGGACGTGCCACTGCTGCAGGTGCGCCACTGCCGCACACGCCGTCGGCTCCTTGTGTTTAGGGTGCCCCCGCTGACCAGCAACTCACGCCCACCCTCTCTTCCCGGCAGTTCGAGGCGGCCTGGGCACTCACCAACATCGCGTCTGGCACGTCAGACCACACACGCGTGGTGGTGGACGCTGGCGCGGTGCCTGTCTTTGTGCAGCTGCTGGGTAGCATGAGCGAGGATGTGCGCGAGCAAGCAGTGTGGGCTCTGGGCAACATCGCGGGCGATAGTCCTCGCTGTCGCGATGAGGTCCTCGCCCATGGGGCGATGCAGCCGGTGTTGGCGCAGCTGAACGCAAACACAAAGCTGTCTCTGCTGCGTAATGCAACCTGGACGCTGTCCAACTTTTGCCGGGGCAAGCCACCGCCAGAGTTTAACGCCGTGAAGCCTGCGTTGCCAGCGTTGGCGCAGCTCATTCATTCCGGGGATCAGGAAACGCTGGCTGACGCGTGCTGGGCGCTGTCCTACTTGTCGGACGGACCGAACGAGAAGATCGCGGTCGTCATCGAGGCTGGCGTCTGCAGCCGCCTGGTGGAGCTGCTGACGCACAGCAACTCGACGGTGCTCATCCCGGCTTTGCGCACGGTGGGCAACATCGTGACCGGCGATGACGTTCAGACGCAGATCATCATCAACTGCGGCGCGCTTCCCTGCCTGCTGCGCCTGCTGACTGAGAACCACAAAAAGAGCATCCGCAAGGAGGCGTGCTGGACGGTGAGCAACATCACTGCCGGCAACAAGGACCAGATCCAAGCCATTCTGGATAGTGGCATCATTGCGCCACTGGTGCACCTGCTCGCCAACGCGGAGTTCGACATCAAGAAGGAGGCGGCGTGGGCAATCAGCAACGCGACATCAGGCGGCACGCATCCGCAGATCCGGTACCTCGTGAGCCAGGGGTGCATCAAGCCCTTATGCGACCTGCTCGCCACTGCGGACGCGCGCATCGTCACCGTCGCCTTGGAGGGCCTCGAAAACATCCTCAAGGTTGGCGCCTGTGACCAGCAGGAGGCCGGCGCGCCCGTCAACCAGTTCGCAGCCTACATCGACGAGGCCGGTGGCTTGGAGAAGATTGAGCTCCTCCAGCAGCATTCCAACAACGAGATCTACGAGAAGGCCGTCAAGATCATGGAATCGTACTTCGGCCTCGAGGACGAGGAGGACCAGAACCTGGCGCCTGGCGTGGATGCCGCGACAAACGCGTACGCCTTTTCTGCTGCACCACCTGCAACACCCCCTGGTGGCTTCTCCTTCGGCCCAGCCATGTAGCCACGCGGCTGCTGCATTGCACTGGCTCCCTTCCATTCCTGCGTGTTGCTGCAGCGTGCACTCTTGCTATTCTTGGGGCACGCCAACTCTCGGTCAACCCGACCACCCATTCCTCCCCCCCCTACACAAATCCCTCTCCTCTCTACCAAGAGACAAACCCACACACAACCAACCAATCAACCTTTAACACACATAATCCTTCCGGACCCCTGCGCCGCTCTGTTGGATGGCCAATTTGCGATGCCCTCCTTTTTTGCTCAGCAGGACGTCCTCATTGTCGCCGTATCTTGACTGCAATGTCATACACACATACTTAGCATCCGTCAAGAGTCTCTTGGGGACAAGTCAAAGTGGGCCTGCGCAATAGCTGTTATTCCTGGTTCATCACACGCACGGCCAGTCTTCTGCTGCTTATTACGCCGAACCAGCCTCATCTGTCAAGGACCTGTCCCGGCTGGCAAAAGCCCCGTTGCAGGCACCACGCGCCGCGGGACTGCACTCGCTAGGGTTGATGCCCCTGTCCTCCTCTCAGTGCGCGGTCGCTTCCCCGCGCTTGACTGCCTGCTCGTGCAAGTAGTGCTTGTACTCCTGCGGCCAGGCGACGGCGTAGGCCAGGACGAAGGTGCCGAGGATGAGGTCCCGTGCGGGCTTGAGCGACCCTGTGTCAATGTACTGCTTCCTGTAGTTCGTCGCCCACGTGTTGAAGCCGTTGCTCACGCTCTCGCGGGTGACGCGCTGCTGCAGGAACGCGGGCAGGTCCTTCATCTTGGTGGCCGACGCCGCCTGGGGGTGAGGCAATAAACACTGGTGAGTCGCTATGCGCTTGAGGCTGCCAGCGCGCGCAGTAGTATTCACTATCCGCGATGGCCTGGGCTTACCTTGACGAACTCTCGGAGCGCCATGGCGACGGCCCCACGGTCTGGGCGCGACACAAAAGTGCGCGCTCGTTTTGTGACAGGCATTTCACGCGCCTTCGCAAGTATGCTCGCACAGGCTGTGACAGAGCGCCGCCAGGCATTCGATGCAGCTGTTGGCAACGTGTTGAGGGCGGTTGCTGCGCACCACCAGCGCCAGGGGAGCAGCTTCACTATGGGAGGCTCATCAACCAGCGGGGGTTCGGCGTCGCTGTCCCGCCGCCGCGGTTCGAAGCAGCACGTCCCCTGCTTCGCTGCGCTCCTGCCCGGTGGCGGCGTGGGCGAGGAGGTGTTCGTGTCCAGCATAACCAGCTTTCTGAATATCTACAACACACTTCTGGTTGCACGCCTGCTGTGCACCTGGTTCCCCCAAGTGCCGCAGCAGATTGTGGGCCCGCTAGCTACTCTATCGGACCCGTACCTGGGCGCCTTCCGGGGGCTCATCCCGCCGCTGGGTGGCCTCGACTTGTCGCCTATCCTCGCGTTCACAGTGCTCAATGTCCTCCAGAGCGGCGCCGCGGCGCTGCCTGCAGAGCTGGAGAAGGGAAAGTCAGTCCGCATGAAGCCTGTCGTGCAGCTGGCGCGCCGCAAACGCGAGTAAATCTGTTCAATCCGTTCTGTGAAGTGAGACTGTCACATACCTTTGTTCACCCCGTCGCGGGAACCATTCCCCGCCGTCAGTCTTTGTCCTGCAAGCAAGTTGCTGGCGTGCAAGACACATGGAGGTTGATGCTCAGCCGCCAAGAAGCGGCTCCAAGCAGCTGTCCCTGACTGACTTGTTCACCGCCTTCACGATACGCAGCGGCGCTGAGACGAAGCGCGCCCCAGCGGCACGCACTGCACATGCTTCAACTGCGCGGCCACAGCCGTCGCAGTGGTGCTTTCCGCCCTCCACTGTGAAAATCTCCTCGCTCCCGCCAGAACTTCTCTTGCGAGTCCTCTGCACCCTTGAAGGCCACGTGCCAACGCTGGCGGCAGCAGCTTGCGTATGTCGCCAGTGGAGACATGTTGTGAATAAAAGTCCGAGACTTTGGCGACACATAGACGTCGGCCTTCCCTGTGCTGGCCAAGAACGTACCCGTGCTGCTGCGATGCTGACCCACGAACGGCTGGGAGGCATTGTTGCGATAGCTGGCCCTCAGTTGACACATTTGCGCCTCCATGGCTGCCATCAACTAGAAGCGAAAGCGCTGCGAGAGCTTCTCCCCTACAAATGTATCAACATTGAAGTGCTGGACTTGACAGGCTGCAAAGGAATGCGTTATGAAGACGTGGCGCAAATTCTGAACGATTTGGAGCCGCCTAATCTGAAGGTTGTGCGACTGTCGGGCGTGCGCAAACCTTACAAACCTTGGAACAACTTTATAGTCAGCGATGACGCACTAGCGCTCATCGACGGGCTGCCCCATGTTCGCGACATGGCGCTGGATGTGAACGATGCATGTTTGGGTTGCAACACGCTTGGCCGGCACATCAAGGCGCCCAAAGAAGGAGAGGAGTGGAACACATGGAGTCGTCCAAACGGGCATCATGCCCGCCGATGCAGTGTATGTCACCTAGATTGCTGCTCACACTGCGTGCGTGAACGCATTGAGGAGAATGGCATGCCAGCGGATGGTTTTTCGAGTCTGGATGCGATGAGCAGGCACACTTGCTGCTGTGGTCACTCTTTTGTGTGCCCGGACTGTATTCCTTCACGGGCCGCGCTCGCGGAGGTTGTTGGTCCCACAGCATGCCGGGACTGCAACCACTTCTTTTGCAGGAACTGCCGGCCAGAGAAATGCAGCACACAGACATGGCAAGGCCGACCTCGATGTCTGCAGAGTGTTTGCCGTCCATGCGCATCAAAGCACGGGCCCACAGCTCACTGCGCTTCCTGCGGCGACGCCTTCTGCAGTGTGTGCGCGAACCACTACGGAATGCTGTCAGAGGTGGACGACAGCGGCGATGGTCCGATTCAGCTATGCAGTACGTGCATGCAGCTTGAACGCGCTTGAACCCAGCAGTGACCAAATGAGCCCTTGTGAACATACTCCTCGAAGGCAATCACGCAATCACGCGCTCCAAAACATGAAACGGAAACGTCACTCTGCGTCACCACCGCAAATTCCCACAGGCCTTCAATTCACTCGCGCCCTTCGCAGACTTTGCATAGCTGCGTGTACACGCGAGCGCGATGGACAGAAGCGACGCAGGAGGCAGCGGAGCCCGCACCTCGTCTGCAACAGCGGCCAGCGATTCCGGACTGGACTCTGCAGTCGTCGTAGACGAAGCGCGCTGGGTGGAGGCTGAGCGCAACATGGACAGCCTGGGCGTCACTGTTGCGCTGTTGACAAAGGTGCTGGACGGCGCCGTGTACTTGGACAGCGACGCGCACGAAGACGAGGTGTCGAGGAAAGAGCTTCAGGCTGCGCTGTTAGCACAGGAGAAACGCATCCAACAGCTGCAAACGGACCTGGCTGCGGCGCGGGCCGCTCAGAAGGAAGGAGAGAGGAAGCTGAGGGAGACAAGCACCGAGTTGGTGAACAGCAAGGTCGCCTTGCAAGCTCACGTCAGCGAGCTTCTTGCCGCAAAGGAGGAGCTGGCAAGACGGCAATGACTAGTGGATTCCACCAATGAATTACCTTTCACCCTCCCACAGAGTCCTCCCACAGCCAGCGGTCATCCCCCAACAGCGCTGCTAGCCTTGCGTTGAACGGGGCGTAGAATGCGCGCAGCTTCGCGCGTGTGACGGGTGTGCTCGCGTGCACGTCATCCCCTTGTGTCGCTTCCCTGGGCTTTGGCGTATGCGCTCCAAGACCAGGCCAGTGGCGCACACCCAGGAATTCCAGCGCCCCGTGTGTCACCTGCTCTGGCGCAGCTACCCAGTCCTCATACCGGATGATGTGCACCTGGTCACGCGGCCAATGGTTGAGCCAGTCGAGCAACCAATGGAAGTAGATGCTGCGACCAACCCAGGTGCCGGTGCTCATAGCGCGAAACGCCAAACGATGGCCGCCTGGCGCATGCAGTGCATGTGGTGCGAAGCAATCGTCTGCAAGTACATCGGCAGTGGCGCCAGCAGCGAGGGCCTCGGCACCTGTGCACAGAGCATTCAGGTCTCCGATTTCGCGGTCCACGATCTCGGCCCACTGCTCCGCATCCACGGGACAGCGAATACAACGCTGCATGTCCAACCGGTGCGCCCGGTTGTTGATGACTGTGCCGTTGTGTTCTCGCCTGCAAGCAGCCTCACAAGTCATGCGCATGTGGCTCAGCGCCCGCGCGCCGGGCTCGCGCAAGATGACAACGAGGCGCGCGTCAGGAAGAACAGCACGCATGACTTGCGCGGTGCTGAAAGTCGACCGATTCGTCCACTTCGCCGCACGCCTTCCCGCCCCCGCCGCTGCATCTGCATCTACCCCCTCCGCCAGCGCTGATGATTCCTCGTCCGTCGTGCTTGTGTCCCACGGAAACCGCATGCTCGAGTACAAGTAGTTGGGGTCTCCGTCTCCGATAAGGAACGGCAAGGTACTGCGCTCCTGCATGCTCATATTGCCCACCTCCCCACCAAAAGCCAGGCCAAGCAGGCCGCCAGCTTTGGCAGCTCTGAGATGGCGCATGTAGTCACCCCCTGCGTCATCAGTGTACCGCTCCGTGCGCGCCATGCTCTCACCTCCTCCGTTGCTTGGCCACTGGCCATCCCAGTAGTGCAACTCCTTGCCACCGCGAGGCACAATCTGCGGGTGGTGGCGCAAACTCTGCCACAGCACAGTCGTCCCCGCCTTGGGTGCACCGATGAGGAACCAGCTGGGCCAGCATTGCAAGCACTTGTCGCCATCCGCGGACATTGCGCAGTTCGCCTTCCCCGCGGCTAGCTGGATCGGCTGCGTCGCCACCCAGCACCTGCTGCGCAGCGGCCTGCCCTCGAAGTCAGCAGCCATGAGAGCGCCTGTGCTGTCAAATGCTGCTCTGGCAGCCTCGTGCATCTCTGGCGATGGAGGCGGCTCCTCATCACGCAGTGAAATGATAATCTTCCGAGCCTCTTGCCTCCGCGGCTGAGTTGCTACCCCCGATATGTTCGTGCTACCGCTGTGCTCTGCGGATGTCAACGATGTGTTCACGATGGCGCTTTGCCCTCCCACCGCGGTTGCATTGCTCCCTTCCATTTGGAGCCACTGCCTCAGAAACGATTCCAGCACCGGATGCCGCTCCCCTACATGCGTCGGCGGGAAATCGGAGCTGTTGAACGGGTTCAGCACCAGCTTTGGCAACACACTCTCAACCTCCAATAAGTCATCATCCTTGTCTCCGCCTTCACTGTCCTCCCCACGCGGCTGTGTTGGCTGTCCAGGCAGTGGCTGTGGCTCAAGCATCGGAAGCGGCGCATCCGCGTCGACGTCCCTCACTCGCTGTGCAGAACTGCCAGAGTTGCCCCCGCGACTCGGTGGTGGCGCAGCGCTGTGAACGTCCGCACGGACTGGCTCTGCATGCTGCGCGCCACCCCTCGGGTTCTCTACTGCTGGCTGGTTGGGGCGCGGCGCTGCAGGCGAGGTGCTGTTAGCAACGTCAGGAGAGCTGCGTGGTGGAGGTTGGAGCAGGAAGCGGGCGGCATGCAGGCTGCTGTTGAAGAAGAGCGTCGTCACGAGGCACGCAACCTGTGCACAGTCGAGGGCAGGCGGCGCACATACGCAGGGAGTTGGTCAGCAAAGGCACCAAGTGGGCCTCTTCACTTACCCTTGAAGCGCTGAGAGCGAACGCACCAAGGTGACGAGGAGCGCGAGGCGACGGCGGTCGCTGCGTTGTTGCCCTCCGCGTGTTCTGTCTGCGGGCCGCATTTCTACAGCAGGCAGAGCTCTCTCGGACTGCCTGTTCCTTCAGCGCCGGAATCATCGCACACGCCACGCTGCTTGTCTCACACCACCACCAGGCCGCCTGGCCACAAACATCCCGGTCAGGACAAGCGTTTCCGCGAGCAAAGCCTTCACTCTTCGGCTGCTCACGTGGCATCTGTTTGCCGCCTCGCCAAGACGCGCACTCATGTTCTGATTGCCCCGCACGCACATACACACACACCAGCCATGTGGCAGTACCCAACGGATGAGAACGCGCCACCGCGAGGAGGTCTCACTGAATACGAGCTTGCTCGCGAAGCAAACATCGCGCGTAACCGTGCTGAGTTCCAAGCACGCGCGTTGCATGACTTAGCAGCTGCGTTGCGTCCACCTGTCGCTGGCGCAGCTGGAGCTGGCCAGGAGCGCTGTGGCGCCCGCGCAGGTGGAGGAGGCCCAGGAGTGCAGCGCCCGAAGGCAGCGGCTGCGCCGTCGACTCGCGCCGAGCCGTATCCACTGCGTCACGCGCGTCCGCATAAGGAAGTTTCGAAGAAGGTGCGGCTGCCAGAGCGCGGTGGAAAGCCCCGACGCACTCTTGTGCCTGTGTCCCCACTGACAGCCAGGGCCTCTCTTTTCACAGGCGCCAAAGTCGAAGCAGCAGCGCTTCGGCCAAGGTGCTGCCCGCGCAGCGCAGGAGACTGAGCAGCGGCGACGGAGACGTCAAGCAGCGACGCAGTGGAGGGTGCGTGGGTTGTGGCCATCTCCAGGACGGACGGGGCTCCTTCCCGCCGCCAACCTGCAAAGAGACGTCGCTCTTTTTCTGACCGCGCAACGCGCTGCATCACGTGTGCTGCACACTCCCTGCACGTGTGTCCAGGTGGGTGGCAATGACGACGACGGCTACGGCGCAGCGGAGCGCGTGTGCGAGACGGACGACGAAGGCGGCGGCGGCCGTGGAGGGCCTGCTGGCACTGTGACTCTCGCAGCAGACTTGGCGGCGCGGTACCAGCAAGATGCGGAGGAGGCGGCTGCAGCGGAGGAGGCGCAGCGGCGACGCCACGCGGCGTCAGGCGCTGCGTACTTCAACAGTCACGGCCGCCAGCATGGGAGCCACGCGTTGTTAGCGGAGCTGCCATTAGCAGGTGTGTAACACTTGTCCATCGCCTGGGCACATATGTGGTGCTGATGAATTCTGTGTTACGCTTCAGATGAGTACACCATCCAAGCGCTGTTGCAAGAATTGCCGGCAGGGCACACAGAGGAGCGGAGTACACTTCGAGCGCAGTTCCAATCTCGCTTGTTCCCGCGCTGGCGCGCGCTCCTGGAAGCTGGTTTCAACATCTGCGCCTACGGCTGGGGCTCCAAGAAAGAGCTGCTCGACTCCTTTGTCATGGCGGACCTAAATGTGGAGCCCACGTCGCCAATCTCGCCTGGCCGCACGGAGTGCTTCTTGCCAGCACCCTCATGGGCGCCGGGCGCTGCTGTCGTCATGAATGGTTACCATCCAGATGCGAGCGCAAAGCATCTGCTGGCAAGCTGTGCTATGGCTGTCTCCTCACAGCCACTGGGACCTAACTGGCTGCGCGGTAGGACTGTGCACGACCTCCTCCGCGATGTGGAGACATCCACAAGAGCCGGGACGCAGCACTCGCTGTTTGTGGTCATCCACAACATCGACGGCCCTGCACTCCGGTCCACTGAAACACAGACTGCCATCGCAAGCTTGGCCAGCTTGCCTGGCGTGCATCTGCTCGCATCTGCAGATAACGTGAACTTCCCACTGCTCTGGTCTAAGCGGCTGGCATCCCGCCTGCGGTGGGTGTGGGAGCACGTGTCCACGTACGAACCGTACACATGCGAAGTGCAGACCGTGCCGCGCGTCTTATCTGGCCGTGGCGAGGAGCGACTCGTCCGTGGCGCGGCATCGGTGCTGCTTTCACTGACGCCGAACGCGAGAGCGGTGTTCCGTCTGCTTGCAGAGGCACAGCTCCGTGGAAATGAGTCATGTGGGCTCAGCTTCGCGCAGTGGTATGCGGCTTGTCGCCAGCAGTTCAGTGTGGCTAGTGAGGGGGCGCTGCATCTGCACCTGGGTGAGTTCTTGGATCACAACCTGGTGAAGCGCGTGAAGCGACCAGATGGGACGGATGCTCTGCACATCCAGTTCACGACGGACGACCTGCAGCAAATCCTAGAGGACATCGGCGCAGGATGATCACAACATGTTGTCAATTCACGGCCTCCGACAAACTATCAAGCAGAGTGTGCCCATATGCCTGCAAATCTGCCCTGCCGGAATGTGCACGCATCGCAGCCACCACGCATTCCACGGCACCGGCGCTTCCAGCCTTGGTCTGGTTGTCAGCATTGTCGGCAGTCATGCTGCCGAGCGCCGAACAGCCACAGGTCTGCACGTATGCATCGCCGGCATGCGCACGCATCGCAGTCACCGCGCACTCCACGGCGCCGGCGCTGCCAGCCTTGATCTTGTTATCAGCATTCTTGGTCATGATTCTAAGCGCCAAACAGCAGAACAACTGCACGCCTGCATTGTCGGCATGCGCACGCATCGCAGCCACAACGCAATCTACAGCGCTGGCGCTGCCCGCCTCGATCTGGTTGTCAGCGTTGTTGCAGGTCATGTTGCCGAGCGCACCACAGCCTTTCTCCTGCAAACCTGCATGATCGGCATGCGCACGCATCGCAGCCACCACGCACTCCACGGCGCCGGCACTGCCCGCCTTGATCGCATTGTCAGCGTTCTTGAATGTCATGTTGCAGAGTGCCTCACAGCCGTACTTCTGCACTTTTGTATGGCCGGCATGCGCGCGCATGGCTGCCACCACGCACTCTATGGCGCCGGCACTGCCTGCCTTGATACTATTGTCAGCGTTGGCGAATGTCATGATGCTGAGCGCCCGACAGCAGGGCTCCATCACGTTTGCGATGCTCATGTGTCGATGCATCGTCGCCACAATCGCCTGCACTGCGCCGGCACGCCCGGCTCTGTCCCTTTTCGACTTGCTCCGTGTCAGCGTCGCCAGCGCCCGAGCTCCGCGCTCCTGCAGCGCCGGTGAGGCCAGGTTTGCTTTGAGAGCTGCTACTATAGCCTCCACAGCGTCTGCTTGTCCACGCTCGAGCCAGTCGAACACGCGCAGGTGGCGCTCCTCTGCATCTTCGCGCGGCAGGCCCTCAGCGACGGCAGACATAAGCTCGTCCTGCGCGGTGGGTCAGAACACAAGGCAGCTGCTTCGCCAAACAACAAAAAGCGCACCAAGCCACGCTCCAGCACGGGCGGCTGCTCTATCTGCACGCGACACTCGGGACACGTGTTCTTACCGCGACCAGTCCACCCCAAGATGCAGTTGCCGCAGAAGCGGTGCGAGCAGGCCAGGATGTGGGGTGCGACCACCAGTCCCTGGCACACGGAGCAGCTGAAGTCGGACTGCATGAGCGCCAGGACGGCATCCAGGGTAGCAGCAGCGCTGCGACGTGGACCGGAGCCAGCGCCGGCGTCGTTGCCGCCCTCCTCGGCACTCTGCTCGTCTCGCCCTCTCTTCAGTGGCAACATGGTCTTGGCGAGGGAGGCGCAAATGTGGAAGACGTGCATTTCATTCACAAGCAAGTCGTCCGTGTTAGGCATGCGACTGCCTCAATGTGTCCAGTCATCGGAAACAGATCAAACGGCATGACCCACTGCAGAGCAAACGGCTTACTCCCACCCGGCGACGAAGCAGCACACAGCGCTTTCAGATCGCGTGCTTGAGTCGCCGGATTGCAGGAGACGTACACGAGGCGCTGGGTGCCGCACGAGCGCAGGAAAGATATGAGTCGAGGCGATAGGCCAGCACGCGCCGGGTCGACGATGACGACGTCGAATCGCGGCGGTGAGGATGCGCCCATCAGCAGGCTGTCCAGCGTCGTCAAATCACCAAGTCGAAAGCTGGCCTTGTTGCTGACACCAGCATCACGCGCAGCGCGTGCGGCGTCCCGAATGGCATCCTCACAGGAGTCAATGCCTAGTAAAGACGCCATGTCTCCAATCAGCGGCAATGACATCGCTCCGCAGCCACAGAAGAGGTCGAGCACACGCTCCTTGCCAGTCAACGCAGCCGCGCGTGCAACACCCAGAGAAAGGAGCTTCTGGGCAGCGCTTGGATTCACTTGGAAAAAGCTGCGCGATGAGACGTGGAATGTCATGCCGCCTAACCGCATAGCAAGCTGTAAAACTCCATGCAGAAGGTGTGTCGTCGACTTTGTAGGTGCGACTGCAGGTTTCGATCCACGCCGCTGTGCTTTTCTGACTCTTGGCTCGCTGCCATCCTCCGAGTCAACATCATCACCTCCCGCCAGCCGCGTGTTCACAACGCTCACCACAGCTGGATGCGCAGCCGCAAGACGCTGTGCAATGGTTGCCAGGGCTGCTGTTGCCGAAGCATTGAGAGCGGTGCTTGACGCACTCATGAAATCGACCTGGATGTCAACTCCATCGCTGTCCGCGTCGCCTCTTGCCGAGGTGCGAATCATCACTCGACGCAGTATACCCGCTAAAGTAGCATGTTCCCCAATGAGCGAGCGCACTGTTGCCAGCACCGCATCCCCTTCAACATGCTGCAATTCACAGGTAACGACCTCCACCAGCGCATGCGGGTCAACAGGCGCAGCGCAACCTTGACGGAACAGGCCCAGCCGCGGCGGAGAAGAGGCTTCAGACACGGCTGTGAACTCCACCTTGTTCCTGTAACGCAGTTGCTTCTCGGCGCCGACCGGTGGCAATACCAATGCGTGTGCGTCAGCAAATGCGCCCACTCGAGTCACAGCGTCATTTACTTGCAGAGCCTTTGCTGCTAGCTGAGCCGTATAGCTGTAGTGTTGCAAGGCGCAGCCTCCACATTGCCGGAAGTGTATGCACGATGGCTGAACCTGTTCTGGCGACGGACGCAACGTCTCGACGTGTTCTGCTTCCGCATAGTTTGCGTGCACGTGTGTGACCGTAGCCAGAAGTGTTTCGCCAGGAAGAGCAAAGGGCACGAACGTGACCAGACCTCCGTCTGCGCTGCGACACACTCCGCGTCCGCCAAAAGCCAAGCTGGTGCAATTCAGCTCAACAAGTTGTTGACTCGTAGACGTACTGCTTTGACTCGCAGGGGCTGTGCTGCTGCACCGAGTGACAATGTTAGACACTGTCAAGCACCTCGCTGGCCCACCCCTAGACCTCAAAGCCGCGCGCATGGCGTCGCAGATGACTCAAACTACATC
>Ga0164296_1001969_pt1 | contig 21009 bp, 21 predicted proteins | sample GEODES057metaG_FD_113533 | JGI IMG/M metagenome (GOLD analysis project Ga0164296, IMG submission 113533) | Dystrophic lake water microbial communities from Trout Bog Lake, Wisconsin, USA - GEODES057 metaG | ecosystem: Environmental > Aquatic > Freshwater > Lake | place: USA: Trout Bog Lake...
CTTTCCTACTCAGAGGAATTCCTCAAGATGGCGCTAGAACTGAATGCCAAGGATTCTGAAACTCTCTACACACTTGGCACTTTGTATCAGCAATTGGGCAAGTTCGATGATGCAGACCATATGCTCAGGCGAGCCCTGCAAGTTCAACCAACCCGTGCGCGAGCGTACTTGGATCTTGTTTCTTCCAAGCGTATAACGGACGACGATTCCGACCTGATCTCCACGATGGCTCAGTTGGTACAGAGTCAAGCAATTGGATTTCACGAAAAGCGGTTTGTGCACTACGCCCTCGGTAAGTCTTACCAAGATTTAAACGATTATCGGATGGCAAGCCGGCATTTCCATGAAGCCAATGGAATTATGGATTTGCTTTATACGGGTCCGCGCCACTCCAAACAGGAGCTCGCCAACTCCGTCGATTGGCTGATCAACGTATTCCCCAATGGCCCACTTGGACAACTGAAGACCGGGACTGGAGAAAACACTCCAATATTTATTGTGGGAATGCCCCGATCGGGAACCACACTCATCGAGCAGATCTTGTCGAACCATCCTGAAGTTGCCGCCGGTAATGAGATACCTTACTTACTGGAGAATTGGAACCGGTTGTTTGACCGCAAAACCTTGCGAATCCTTCCCGAACATTTCTCTGAGTTTATCGATGGGTACGAACAGATTCTTCACTCCAAGTCACGGGGGCGAAAGTTTGTGACTGACAAAATGCCGCTCAATTTTCAGTTGTCAGCCCTCCTTATCAGCTTGTTCCCAAATTGCAAGATCATTCATTGCCGTCGAAACTTAAAAGACACGCTGGTCTCGCTTTTTACCACTCCGTTCCGATCCCCTCTATGGATCAGCCACGATCTCGAGTCTCAAGCTACTTATATCAACGAGTACCTCCGACTCATGGCCCATTGGCGAAACGTTCTCCCTTCGGAATCGTTCATGGAAGTTGATTACGAAGCCATTATTGAAAATCCGCAATTCGAATCAAACCGTTTGTTGGAGTTTTGTGGCTTAACCTGGAACGATCGGTGCATCCATCCTGAAGAAAACGATGCCCCGATCAATACTCCAAGTTGGTGGCAGGCCCGACAACCGATTAATCGACGGTCTGTTGAACGCTGGAGACATTACGAACCCTATCTCCCAACTCTGAACAAAGTGCCCGAGACCCATCCTTCGCTATAAGGAGAGTTCTCGCAGATTCTGAACTCCTGACATGACTTCCGAAGAAATGCCGGGGTTAGGCCAACCCGCTTGGATTTCGTTTGGATTGTACATATCTTGGCTTTCTCTTCAGGGTAACCTCAGGGCAGTATGGAGGCTTATCTCGGCATTCTTGTACTCGTGGCAGTTGCTGCAGCAGTTTGCGGCATCATGGTCACCCTGAGCTGGTTCCTTGGGCCCAAAAAGGTCACCCCTTACAAGGAAGCCCCGTACGAGTGTGGTGTTACCCCTCTCGGCAATGCGCGAGAAAGGTTCCCGATCAAGTTCTATCTGGTCGCAATTGTATTCATCCTATTCGATATCGAAGTTGTCTTCCTTTGGAGTTGGATGACGGTTTACAAGAACGCCGACACACAATTTGTCGTCTTCAGCTTCTTTGAATTCCTTACGTATATGGCGACTTGGTTGCTAGGCTATGTTTATGCCATTCGAGTTGGAGCGATCGATTGGGACGAAACCACTTCGTTGGCTCCCGAAAAGCTTGGTTTGAAGTCCGATGCATCCCTGGCAGGTGAGGCGTAATGAGCGACACCGTAGAGCAGATCGAAACTCCGATCCAAGAGGCATTGGAGATTGTCAAAGTTAGAGAAGCGTTCCCTGAAGGCCTGCTGAAAGTTAAGAATTTTCGCGACCAATTGTTCCTCTGTGTTGAGCGTGATTCCATTGTCGGTGTAGCGACCCTTCTTAAAGAGGATGAAGATCTTCAGTACACCTATTTTTGCGAGTGCGTTGGCGCAGATTACAGCAAGTGGACTCATGAGCGCGACTTCGAAGAACGATTCGAAGTTATCTACAACCTGAGATCTCTTAAACACTCCTCTCAAATTTTCCTCAAAGTCGGAGTCAACGACGGGCAATCTATCCCCACGCTGAAAGAGGTTTTTCTCGGGGCAGAATATCCCGAACGGGAGATCAACGATCTCTTCGGCATCCAGTTCGCTGGAAATGAGCAAACTGGTCGTTTCCTCTTGCCTGACGATTGGATTGGATACCCGCTCCGCAAGGAATATCCCTTGGGTGGAGACGACGTGATCTTCGATCATGGTGATCGAGGACCGGCGATTGAAGACCTCATGACACCGCATGCTGGAGAGAGTTTCGAAGGCAAAACGGACACTCAAGAAGTCAGCGGACGGTAAGGAACTTCTTAATCTTGACCTTTGTTAAAGTGAAGTTTGGCTAAGCGGCCAAAAAAGTCGTTTTTGAATCTGCTTTCTTCACTAACGGCTACTTAAAAGATGTATAGTTAACTACCGCCGCAATGACGTTGTGTCTGGTTGTTGCCCATACACTTCCAATTGACGAAGGATCTTTATTCATCTCCTCTTGGGGAGATCCAATATATCGGAGGAATTCATGGTTCGAAGAGCTTTTACCCTTATTGAGCTTCTCGTAGTTATCGCCATCATTGCAATTCTCGCAGCTATACTCTTCCCTGTCTTCGCTCAAGCGAAGGAAGCAGCAAAGAAGACCACAGCGCTCAGCAATTGTAAGCAGATGGGCACCGCCTTTGCGATCTACACAACTGACTCGGACGACGTTTATCCAAACGCTTACCGATACACTCCTGGCACAGGCTGGAGATGGAACTATAACGTTTCCACCCCTCTCGGCTGGATGGGCCCGAGCTTCGCACAAGGCCAACCTGCTCGAATGGCAGAAGACGCCAACCACTGGAGCAACACAATTGCTCCCTATACCAAGAGCTATGGCTTGCTCGCAGGTCCTGGTCTTCCCAACGTTGATGTCTATGGATATCCAACATCCGGTAATGCTGGTCAGTTGGCTCCTCCTGCACTCAGCAACTTGACCTTCAACGGTCTTCTCCACCACTGGTCAGCAACTGCTATTGCAGCTCCTTCGCAGCTCCCACTCATCTGGGAAGGCCGCGGAAAGGGCAACGCGATCGGCGCTTCGCTCTCCAACCCGGCGCTCCAATGTGCTGTTGGAACCGACCAGTGCATTTATGTTCCTGCAACATCTACTTGTTCCACACCGCTTGGGGCTGCATTTGTTATCTACAACTCGATGTGGGAATACAGCAAGGGTGCAAACTTCACGTTCTGCGATACATCGGCTAAATTCCGAAAGCTAGGTGCAACTCTTGCACCATCCGATACGGACTACAGAACCGATCCTTACACGAAGTACAACTCAGTTGGTTATCCAGCCCAATACTTTGGAGACAATTACTACTGCGGTTATGCGTGGTTGTTCCGACCAGACTACGACTTCTCCCTGTAATCCGGGCGTAGCTTCATAGTTCAATCATGTGGATGCGCGGTCTTCGCGCATCCACATTTCTCTCTGTCAAGACGTAATTATGAAAAAGTACTCAATTTTCGTTATCACTCTCATTCTTGCTTCCTTCTTGGCACTTGGTTGTGGAGACCAAAAGCAGACCGCTTCTGAGGCTCAAACAGCCCCTCAGAAGAGCGTAGCTCCCGGCGGAAACGGCAGTGGCACGGGCCCACAATCACAAGTTCCTGACAAGTAGGAATCTTAAAGAGCTGGTGGTCTTCCAGCCATGACAGCTCTTTAAGTATTTCATTCCAGTTGCAGCGCAACCATGAAAAAACAATTTACTTTTACCTTTCCCCTCGGGACCGCGTTATGCCTGTTGCTCACGTTGGGAGGCTGTGGACAAAGCAAAGAAGAGAAGGCAGTTGAGCGGATGCATAGTCGCAAGACGCCTGCGCATCTCCGAGTCATCAATTTCGGAACTCAAACCTTTGCTTTCTACAATAAAGGGATTCGGTTCTCAACAGGACTGAAGCCTCTTGATAGCACCGGATTTATCATCGCGAGTCCAGGCAATCAGGATGTCTCTTTCAAGGTGGATGACAAATCCATCTATGAACAAAAATTCTCGCTCCAGACTGATGAAGCCCAGACTCTCTTGGTCACTCCAAAAACAACCAAGCTTGTCACCGGGGACCTCATGGATTCGGAAAAAGGGCAATCCAGTGTGCGCGTCTATTATGTCGGTGGCACTAAACCTCTGTCAGTTGCCTCAGGCGCGGACAAGGTGGCGACTGGTTTAGCACCAGACAGTGAATCGACTCCATTTACGCTCGCCCCAGGGGATCATGGCTTCAAAATCACTACTGAGGATGGTAAATCCGCAGAGGTTTCACAATCCTTGGGTGATCGCGATTGCTATACCATCGTGGTGATGGAGGCGCAAGGAAAACTTCAAGCGGAAGTTTTCAAGAATAGCTTGGCGAGAAAGCCCATTTCTCAAGCCCCTTCCGCCTCTGGTTAGTTAAGCATCTCTGTCAAACCATAAAGCTCTGTGTCCTTTCTGAAAGGGGCATGGAGCTTTTTTTATGGGGCGATTTATCTGACACGGCTCGCCCCTTTGCATTCACTCTGCTCCAAAGGCGTACGCATCCCTTTCCTGGCTTGCTAAGGCCTCTCTCCCATCGATCTAATCCAATGAACGAGGTTGCCGCTTCGCGGTGTTGCCTCACAAGGAATCTCGTTGTTCGAGGTCCTGCGCATTGGCATTCTCTCACACTATGGTTCAGAACTGAGGAGTACTACGAACACGCGCATGTAACCTCTCTTCGTGTCGTGGAACAAACTTCATAGGGATTTCTAGCCTTACCACTTTGCAGACAGGACGGACTCATGATACAGTACAGTACTAACCAAAGGAGGATAGTATGTCAGTTTTCGTAGCTTCACTTGTCTTACTGGCCGGACATAGGCTTTCACCTGCTCCGTCCGCGCCCTATTTTGTCCCGAATAACGGAAACGGTAACAATTACGCTTCAATTAGTGCAGACGGCACGAAGATTGCGTACCTAACCAATGCAACTGGCGGCACTGGAGGAGCAATCTATGTGTTTGATCGAACTACCAGTTCTAACACGCTGGTAAGCGGAGGCTTATATTGTTGCACTCGGCCGCGCATCAGTAGGGACGGCACGGCAGTTGCTTTCCATGGTGTGCCAAGTAGCACAACGATGGTGATGTACCCGTTTATGAACAGCACAACAGGCTCGGCTTTGACGCAGATCTTGCCAACAAACGGAACAACTCACGCTCTTCCAATCATTCCACCGGCAGTCTATCCTTCCGCCTCGTCAACTTCTCGGTCGTCCTGGTCAACACAAATCTGGTCAACATCGACACCACCTTATGGAAAGACTCCACCTGGAATCTCAAACTTGGTTGGTAGCACATACACGACCTATTACCCCGACCCAGTAGACATGCCCTATGGTACCTACTGGTACGGAGAATATGTAGACCCCATGGCCAAGAGTGTTCCTATCACTTTTGACACAACTCCAGAGTTCATTGACGTTACCGTCATGAGCCTGGGAGGGACTCCTTCTGCGCCGAATTTTATGAACTATGCGTATGGAATTCCAGCAGGAGGTATCCAATGCGACTGTGATTCATTAGGCGTGTATGGTGTAGTAAATTTCGACGGAGCCATTATTGACGGCTTGTCGCAAGGCGCCCCTGGCCACCCAAAATATATTAGTGGGTTGCAATGCACAGACCGATATGCCGGCGCTTGGCTCACCCTCGCCACTTTAATTACGCCAGACTACGCTGGGAGCGGAAATTGTGCAAATCCCACAATTGACGGTGCGGGAGTGAATATCGCTTTTGATTCGGGCTCCGGTATTTCTGGTATCACGCCACCCAATACATATAGAAACATCTATGTAGCGAAGGTTGCTACTACCAGCATCATCGTGCCTTACTCTGACACCCCCTCTACTAAGTCGGGTAATTGCCAATATCCCGCTATTAGCTCAGATGGTTTGTCAGTTGGATTCGTGGCTAGTACAGCAACACTAAACTACAAATATGCCTACACGTTTGGAAAGATTGGACCATATGGACCAAACGCTTGTGCCATATGGAATATGTCCTGGTCAAGTGCCAATCAACCAGTCATTGAATCAATTCAATACCAAGTCTCAGGTCCGCCATACATCCCGAAAACTGTCCAGTTGTGTTCAATCAGCAATGCGGGTCTAAGTTACACGGCCACTGCCTTCGATTCGACGTCCACAACTATCCCAAATTTGTCAGGATCTTTGCCAGGTCCTCTGTCAGGTTGGAACGTCTATTACACCAAATATAACTGACGTTCACTTCCTATGTAGCAAGCACCAAAATGAGTTCCGCCTAGACTTTTCTAACCGGGACTCATTTCCGTTCAGGCTAACTCGCCACCTTCCCAAGGGCTAGCGTCAGATGGAGTCGAGTCATCCGGCATAGTGATGTAAAGGTCCACATTTCTTGAAACGTTGCCGGAGCAACAATGAAAGACCCAGTTTCTCCCTCCCAAATGCTGGAGGTTGTCTGCTGAACAGTAGATGGTGTCATCTACGAGAGAGCTGTAGGGATAGAACTCGGCTGGGCAAGCAATTCCTTTTGGGCATCCTCGGGCAGAAGTGGGCGTCCCAAGAACCAAAACAGCTGTTGTAAGGGCCACACCAAGTGAGGCGACCCATTGGGGTCTAAACCTGAAGGGCATAGGATACTCTCCTCGTTGCCGTAGCTGGCAACACAGAACTACTATCCTCTGGATAGGGACAACTTCCAAACTGCCTGGACCAGTTACAGGCTTAAGTCCCAACGCACATCGAGGTAACGGAATTGCAATATTCCGCTTCGCTATCCTGTTAAGACATCTCTGAGTCTTTGAGCGGCAGTTTCTGGCAATAAGTCCCTTTGAGCTTCACCGAGCATCTCAAAGCCGACCATGAACTTGCGAACGGTGGCCGATCGAAGCAGAGGCGGATAGAAGTGCGCATGCAAAACCCAGTGAGGGTGATCTTGGCCATCAGTAGGGGCACCATGCCACCCCATGGAATATGGAAAAGCGGTTTGGAACAAGCCATCATAGGCCTGCAAGCCTGTTTTCAAAATCTCGCCAAGGGCATCTCGTTCCGCACTGGAAAGATCTGGCAGGCGCTGCACAGCTCGCTTAGGTACCAATAGGTATTCAAAAGGCCAGGTGGCCCAAAAAGGCACCAACAGAAGCCAATGGGCATTCTCAGCGACCACACGCTCTCCCGACCGGCTCTCTTGCGCTACGAGATCGATCAGCATCGGAGAACCATGCCTTTCGAAATGCTTCTTCTGAGCCACGTCTTCCCTGGCTACCAAGGTCGGAATAAAGTCACTTGCCCATACCTGACCATGAGGATGCGGATTGGAAGCCCCCATGGAAGCCCCCTTGTTTTCGAAAATCTGAACCCATTTGAGACGCCCACCGATCTCTGTGATCTGATCAGCCCATAGGTCCACAACCTTTCGGATGGACGGGACGTCCATTTGAGCCAATGTTTGATCATGCCTTGGCGAGAAGCAAAGTACGCGACACTCTCCGCCAGCGGGAAGCGATTGTAGTAGGCCATCGGTGACGCCTTCCTGCCCATCTTCAGGCGCCAAGAGCGCAGCAAAATCATTCTCGAAGGAAAAGGTATCGGTGTAGTCTGGATTGACCTCGCCGTTAGCCCGTACATTCCCAGGACACAGATAGCACTTCGGGTCATATGCAGGTCTGTTATCGGGAGCCGGGGTCTCTACTTGGCCAAGCCAAGGACGCTTCGTGCGATGAGGGGAAACAAGAATCCACTCATCCAACAGCGGATTGAATCGACGATGAGGGCTTTCTTTGATGTCGATCATGAAATCTGGAGCCGAAGACAGGATTCGAACCCGCGACCCGCTGTTTACAAAACAGCTGCTCTACCCCTGAGCTACTTCGGCAAGATGTTTTATGGTGAACGATTGGGACTCTCTTTCGCAAGGGAGTCCCATGAAAAGTGGGATTTAAGCCTTAGATCTCTTACGAGTTCGAACCAATTTGGGACTGCCATCGGAACCATAACCGAGCTTGTACCCAGCAGGAATTCCCTTAAGAGCCTCAGCCAATTCGTTTGGCATGGAAACAGCGGACGACTTTCGGCGAGTTCTGCGCTTTCCTGGATTCAAGAGATCAAACGCATCGGTAGCGTCTGCGTCCTTGTCCAAAGCAGTAAGTTGCTTGGAATCGATTTCATAGAGTTCAGATGAGGCTGGGAAGGACAAGAATAAGTAGTTTGCCCCGCTCAACATTCGTGCCTTGACAGGTACAGAGTACTTCTTAACTCCGACCTTAATAGACAAGACGCCTTCTTTCTCTTGCGCCTTGAACTTCAATGAATTCTTTACGTTCTGAACTGTTTTTTTCAAAATACTCCTCTCGATCTGTATACCTTAATATACTCTAAGTGTTCTTTAAGGAGCCTTAAAGAGTCTTAATCTGTTCTAGATTAAGCATGACTAGCGACGTTAAGAATGACGTTATCAATCAGTCTGGTAGTTCCCAATCTTGCGGCAACAATAATTGCCGCTCGATCAACTAGATGATCAGATTTTTCAGTCGAGTCCATATCAATTAGGTTCAGGTAGTCAACGCGAAATCCCAAACTCTCTAGACTATCCTTGGAGTTCTCGACGATAGGAGACACATTATCTCCGTATTCTCGCTTTGTTATTTCAGTTTGACATCGGATCAATTCTTGATAAATTCTTGGGGCAACAGCTCTCTCTTCTGATGAGAGATAAACGTTTCGGCTCGACATGGCCAATCCATCACTTTCTCGCACGGTAGGTTGAATACTTAGTTTGAGAGGCATGTTCAAGTCCTCAACCATACGGCCAATGACAATGCATTGCTGTAAGTCTTTTTGCCCGAAGTAGGCCACGGTTGGACGAACAATATTGAACAGCTTACATACAATTGTTGCGACTCCATCAAAGTGCGTAGGACGGACTTCGCCTTCCCATAAGTCAGTAACAACAGGTACATGGACCGATGTAGCCAGACGAGGATACATCTCCTCCACGGGGGGCGCAAATAGAACATCTACTCCAGCTTCATCCGCCAAGCGAGCATCACGTTCCAGGTCTCGAGGGTATTTGCTAAAATCCTCCCCCTTCCCAAACTGCGTCGGATTCACAAACAGGGAGACGACCACTCGATCAGTCTCACGTTTTGCTGTTCTCATCAGTTGGAGATGCCCTTCGTGAAAGGCTCCCATGGTCGGTACAAACCCTGTTCTCAAATGAGTGGGATGATCTAAGTCGCGAATTGACGTAATGATTTGCACAGTAATAGAGCTTGTTTAGAAACTGTTCGATGCAGTCGGAAATTCTGCTGAGCGAACTTCATCTGCATATTGCTTAATTGCATTCGAGAAGAGGTCTTGACCATTCACGTAGGCCTTGGCATGCTTCAGCCCCTTTGGCCCCAAACCCAGCATATCGTGGATCACTTGGACTTGCCCCGAACAGTGAATTCCGGCACCGATTCCGATGGTGGGTATTTCCAGTGCTTCGGTGATTTCACGCGCTAAATCGGACGGGATCAATTCAAGAACAATTGCATAAGCACCAGCATCCTGAACTCGCTTGGCAGCGTCCAGAACCGCTTGTCCTGACGAACCTTTGCCTTGGACTTTAAAACCACCAAAGAGGTTAACCGATTGAGGCGTCATTCCCACGTGGCCCATTACAGGGATTCCAGCACGTACGATAGCCGCAATCTGCTCAGTAAAGTCTCCTTCCAGCTTTACGGATTCCGCTCCCGCCTTTACCAACGCGACAGACGAATCTACCGCTTGACTCACAGACGATTGATAAGTGCCGAATGGGAGATCGGAGACGAAGAGGGCTCTCTTAACCCCTCGGCGTGCTGCCTTGGTGTGTGCCAGCATCTCTTCCAAGGTTACTGGCACAGTAGAGGGATACCCCAGCACTGCATTCCCCACGGAGTCTCCCACCAAAATGAGATCTACCCCTGCACTATCCGCAATCTGACCGAAAACAGCATCGTAGGCAGTAATGCAAACGATCTTTTCTCCTTTGCGATGCTTCTCTCGAATGACAGGAGCCGTAATCTTGTCAGCCATGATTGGAGTCTACCGCCCCGCCCTAAAGGGCAGCTTGGACCTCAGCAGCATGACCGCTTGGTTTCACCTTGGTAAAGAGCTTCTTGACGCTCCCACTCTCATCCACGATCACAGTCGTACGTTCGACACCCATGTACTTCTTGCCGTACATTGATTTCTCCACCCAAACTCCGACAGCTTCACACAATGACTTTTCCGTATCTGCAAGCAACGTAAAATTGAGGTTGTATTTGTCCGCAAACTTCCGGTGCGATTTGACAGGATCCGGACTCACGCCAATGATGGTTACACCCGGGATATTTGGCAGTGCGTCACGAAATTCACAGGCTTCAACGGTACAGCCGCTGGTGTCATCTTTTGGATAGAAATAGACAACGAACTCCTTTCCCTTCAGGTCAGAAGAATTCACGATATTGCCATCTTGATCGGGCAAAGAAAAGTCAGGGAATTGGGTTCCTTCAGCAATCATGGTTCTCTGTCTTGTCGCTCAATCGATAGCAAATCGAATGTTAACGACACTCCAACAACCTATTCGGAATCTGATGCAGATTCGTTAGCGTGATGGATGTCCATAAGCATGGCCTGCATCAAATCGACCCGTAAAACGATTCCCACCATCTTTTCGGTATCCATCACGGGCAAGATCGTGAGACCACTGCTCAGCATCCGATGAAATGCTTCTCCAATTTCAACGTCAGCCTCTACCGTGGTGGGATCTTTGGTTCCGTAAATGTGCGCGGGCTCGGCCGACATGCTCGTCAAGCTGTCTCGTGTGGAGACAGCTCGACAAAGATCACCTTCTGTGACCACCGCTATAGGACGCATCTCATCGTCGACAACAACCAGGGCCGGAAATTGATAGATGTCCATCTTATCGACGGCATCTCGTACAGTGCTCTCCCGAGTTAACCAAGGAATATGAGCATGATAAACCTCGCGGAGAGTCATTGTTCAGAGTGTACTTGGAGAATCCTAGTTAACCGAATAGGAGAAGGAATCCATCACTTCGTAATGACCTGGAGACGTTCGCCCCTTAAAGCTGATCGTGGCCGTTTTACCATCAATCTCAACCAAGACGTAGCCGTAGGTGTTGTCAATATGTTTAACACGTTGCAACTTCCACCCGGTGTTGTTCCCTGTGTAGTCTCCCTGCTTGTAGAATGGCGCTCCAGCAGTACCAGCAACAAACTGGTGCATCTCTGGTCCCGGATTCCCTTCCGACTTTGTGACGATCATATGGTCATAAAGGTGATCGTGGCCACAGAAGAAAGCGCGCGATCCGGCCGCAATCATGCTGTTCCAAAATGCATCGCGTTTAGCAGGCGATGCATCCATGGTGTCTTTATGAGCACCATCCATAAATGCAGGTTCATGTCCCATTGCAAAGACAAACGGTTTCTTGTGCTTGGCTAAAACATCATCAAGCCAACTCTGATTGATCGCTTCGCCTTTCTCCTGGTATTGATCTAGCCCGATGGCCAAGACGGGGCCTTGGGAGAAGAAGAAGGTCAAGTTCTTTTCATTGGTTGGGCCATTATTTGGAAGGGCATATTTGCCTGTAAAGACCTTGTCCCACATTGCCCATGCATCGGTGCTACTGGCATCATGGTTCCCTCTGCATGGCAAAACCTTGATCCGCTTGGCGTAAAGCGGCTCCATGATGTCTCTCCAGGTTAGGAGCTGACTCTTAAATGCTTCGGGATCTTTTGAGTAGCCAGAAACCAAATCTCCGGTCCACATCAGGAATTTGGCTTTCTCGGCAAGAACGGCATCTCGGATTTCTGTTGTGATAGTAACGTTCACGCCATTCTTGTCATCCGCTCGGTGCGCTCGGGTGTCTGCCCGACCATCACCAGCAACGACAAAACACCACTTATCGGCCATCGCCAACGTTGGCATGAGGGTCGTCAAGGCAATTGAGGCGAGAACCAATGAACCGATCGAGCGTTGCATAGTGCATTTTAGCGCGGGAATGGGTTCGTGTCCGATGTCACCCAAGTGATTGTGAGGGTGTTTTGTCTTTGGTGCCGTTAGCATTCGCCGATCAATTGGTCCTCTATGCCACAGCGTAGCCGCTGGCTGGTTCGTGCCAGCGCTTTGAACGGTCGAAGATGTGGAATTTCATTAGAAAAACCTCAACCGCAGCGTAGCCGCCCCCCGGTGACGACAAATTTTGAACGGTCGAAGATGTGGAGTTTCATTAGAAACACCTCAATCAGAGCGTAGCCGCTGGCTGGTGCGTGCCAGCGTTTGAACGGTCGAAGATGTGGAATTGCATCCGAAAAACCTCAACCGGAGCGTAGCCGCTGGCTGGTTCGTGCCAGCGTTTTGATTGGACCAGCATGAATCTCCGTGGTTTAGACGCCAGATTTCGTGCCTTTGCAAACGAAACGCGGGCACGAGCCAGCCGCGCCTACGCCTCAGAGCGGGAAGGTGATGAATCATGAGGATCGTGCTTTTGCGAACGAAACGCGGGCACAAACCAGCCCGCGCCAACGCCTCAGATCGGGCAGGTGGTAAATCATGAAGTTCGTGCCTCTGCAAACGAAACGCGGGCACGAACCAGCCCGCGCCTACGCGACGTTTTAGAGATATACCAAGCCACGAATTGTCCGAGCTAAGGAACCCCGACAAGGCTCGGTTTCGATGCAATCATGCTTTTTCCGTTTGCGCAGTAATATTCGAATTCCTCGGGAAACACGCGTAGCATGCCAAGGATCGGCCATGCCGCGGCATCACCCAACGGACAGAACGACCGCCCATCGATTTGCGATGCCACTTGTCGTAGCATTTCCACATCGCTTGGCTTCCCTTCGCCTTTGCAGATGCGTTCCAGAATCTGGACCATCCAGCGTGTGCCTTCGCGACAAGGCGTACATTTACCGCAACTCTCGTTTGCGTAAAAGACCGAAGTTCTCCAAGCCAGTTTTACGATGTCGGTGTGTTCGTTGAAGAACATACACCCACCGGAACCAACCATCGACTTGACTTCGCCCATCTCTTCGTACCCGATAATGGCGCGATCCACGTCGGCAGCAGTAATGATCGGCATGGAGCTTCCACCGGGGATACAAGCCTTCAGCTTGCCGCCACGAACGCCACCTGCCAGTTCTAACAACTCCTTGAGAGGAGTGCCAAACTCAATTTCATAGTTCCCTGGCTTGTTGACGTGTCCCGAAACAGAGAATAGCTTGGTACCGCGAGAATTCTTTGTCGACGCACCCAGCGAGGCGAACCACTCTGGACCGTTGTTCACGATGAACGGGGCGTTACAGTAGCTCTCCACGTTATGGATCAAAGTCGGTTTTTCAAAGACGCCACTCACGACGGGGAATGGAGCCGATGGGAACTTGAGCCTGGGCATGCCTCGCTCACCCATCAGAGAGCTCATAAGAGCGGTCTCTTCTCCACACTCGTATGATCCGGCCCCCATATGAATCTGAAGGTCGAAGTCGACTCCGGTGCCAAGGATGTTTTTACCGAGCAAGTTGTTGGCATAGGCTTCGTCGATCGCAGCTCTGAGGGCCTTTGCACCTTCCATGAACTCACCACGAATGTAAATGTATCCAACATCACCCTGAACGGTATATCCAGCGATCGTCATACCTTCGACGAGAAGGAACGGGCAGTTCTCCAAAAGTTCCTTGTCTTTGAAGGTCCCAGGCTCCCCTTCATCCGCATTGCAGATCAGGTAGTGCTGAGTCTTCTTCTCTTTCGGCATTCCTCCCCACTTGAGGAAGGCGGGGGCACCTGCACCACCTCGACCTCGGAGGCCAGCAGTCTTGATCGAATCTACGATCACTTGACGCTCCATGGTCAAAGCCTTCTTTAATGCGGTGTATCCACCCTTGGCCTTATAGCCTTCAAGGGTACGAAAAGTCGGGTCGTTGGAATGCTCAAGAAGCAGCTTGTACTCGCCCATGCTAGATCGAAGTTTACTATGCACGAACCGAGAACGTTCAACGTCCAGCACTATCTGAATCGGTTTTTAGTGAAACTAGCAGAATTCATGACGTCGCATCCAAATAAAAAAAAGGGTCAGGTTGGCCATTCAGCCCACCTGACCCCTATCTTATCGCCTCAAGAAAATACTTTAGATCTCGCCGTTTCGCAGTTGAACCTTGACGATATCCGATGCGTATTGAACCACGGTGGACTCGTCCATATTTCGCAACTCTTCCAACAGTGCATCCACTTTTTCTTGCGTCATGTTGTAGTGATACTTGCTTCCAACCTGAAAAGCGGGAGCTCGATCACAGGTATTCAAGCATTCAACTTCTTCGAGCGTAAACATTCCGTCTGGTGTGGTTTCACCGTGCTTCACACCCAACTTCTTGACCAAATAGTCGCGCAGGTCCCATGCTCCGTTTACGTGGCAACAGAGACAGGTACAGACTTCTATTTTGTGCTTGCCCGGTTGGTGTACGGCGTTATAGAGGGAGTAGAACGTTGCGACGCCCTGAACTTCAGCGTAACTGCGATCAAGTCGGTAAGCAACTTCCGCAATCGCCTCTCCGCTTAAATATCCACCGTATTCTTTCTGAGCCAACCAAAGGCCGGGCAAAATACAAGCCTTCTTGTTCGGATAGTGAGTCATCAACGCTTCTAGTTGCTTAACCCCCTCTTCCGAGAAGTGTAACTTGGTATCTTCGCGGCTAAGCTGCTTGGGTCGATTACCGGGTGTGCCGAGTTGAATAAGTTCGCTCATGCTTGGTTACTCGCTTAGCGGTCGATCTCCCCGAGAACGATGTCAATCGAACCGATAATGGCGACGACGTCGGCGATCAGGCGTCCAACCGCCAAAACCTCCAACGATTTGAGATTCATAAAACTGCTGGGGCGCTCATGCCAGCGATACGGCCGATTGGTGCCATCGCTGATGATGTAAAAGCCCAACTCTCCCTTCGAGCCTTCGATACCGGCATATGCCTCGCCCACGACGGGTCGATAACCCTCGGTATACAGCTTGAAGTGGTGAATCAAAGATTCCATCGAATGATCGATCTCTTCCTTGGGCGGCGGGGCAATCTTCCGATCTGACGTTCGGAACGGCCCCTCTGGTAGGCCGTCCATTGCCTGTCGAATGATCTTACAGCTCTCCTTCATTTCGGCGATTCGAACGAGGAATCGATCATAAACGTCTCCACGCTTACCGACGGGGATCGCAAAGTTGAAGTCTTCGTAGCTACTGTAAGGATTGCTCTTTCGAAGGTCCCATGCGACTCCGCTTGCTCGGGCAATTGGACCACTGCATCCCAGGTTCAGCGCTTGCTCACCGGTCAGAATTCCGACATCAAAAGTGCGCTCTTTCCAGATTGGGTTTTCAACCAGCATGTTCTCAACAACAGCCAGCTCATCCAAGAACCCATCGAGGAATGCATAGAGTCGCTTATCAAATCCCTCGGGAATATCGCCTCTCAAACCACCCGGAACGATCCAACTCGGCATCATTCGGACACCTGAGATCATTTCGAACAGGTCAAGGATCAGCTCTCGCTGTTGCCAAACATAGAAGAAGGGAGTCATTGCTCCCAAGTCCAATCCGTGAGTACCAAGCCAGACCAAGTGACTTGCAACTCGACTGAGTTCGGCGAGAATAACGCGAATGTATTGAGCTCGCTTGGGAATTTCACAATCCAAAAGCTTCTCTACCGCCAACGCGTGAGCAAGGTTGTTCCCATTGGCGTTGAGGTAGTCCATGCGGTCAGTCATGACAACGCACTTTTGGTATTGCTGATATTCGGCTTCTTTCTCCATGCCCGTGTGGAGATAGCCAATCACACACTTACATTTGACAATGGTTTCGCCTTCTAACTCGGCGATTACTCGGAGAACTCCGTGAGTCGATGGGTGCTGCGGCCCAAGGTTGACGACCATCGTGTTCTCTCCCACTTTCTGGAAGAGCGTTTCGGTTGATGGCATGAATGTTTGAGAAGACATCGTTATTCCGTTCTCGCGAGTCAAGCTGGCCCGTTGAGTGGATTCTACCCGCGTACCTGAATGTTTTCAGGCGTGAGTTGATGCTTGTTGTCAGGATTTCCAGCGGTAAATCAGCAAAAGACCCAACTCTTTTATCATGTGCAGAAGAGTTGCTCAAACGATCACATTTTTTAAGCATCCAAGGCAACCATTGTGCTTGTTATCAGTCCACTGGATAAGACTGAAAAAATCCCAGCAATTCAGTCATTGAATTCAAGTAATTTTCGGCGAATTCTAAGTCTTGTATTTAAAGGTTCATCGCCTTGCCCAATGGAGGGTCTTGCTTACAATCATGAGAAAATCATCTGCCTTTACGCTCATTGAGCTTTTGGTCGTTATTGCAATCATCGCAATTCTCGCAGCTATTCTCTTCCCTGTCTTCGCTCAGGCAAAGCTTGCAGCTAAGAAAACCTCTGATCTTTCAAATGTCAAGCAACTCGGCTTGGCGACAATGATGTACACGAACGATTCAGATGGAATGTATGCCATTAGTGTTTACGACACTCAAGCCGCCGCGTTGACTCCGGGGTCTGGTCATGTTGTTGCCACGGTGTACGACATCACCATGCCATACATGAAGAACACCAATATTCTTCAATCCCCAGTTAATAGCCCTGGAATCGACTTCGCCGGCGCTTACCCAGATCCTTCTGTGCTTACACGTGTCGGCCTGGTTGGTCAAGGCAACTTCAAGTACGCATCGTATGCTCCCAACTTTGCTTTATTTGAAGATCCTGCGCTTCAGTTGGGAGTCTTGGGAACTGTAGTTGCTCCCACAGTGAACGAGTCCACGTTATCCCAGCCAACCAATACAGTTGCATTCTATACAGGCCGCTACGTTACTGCGGCGAATCAGGTACCAGCTCGATACTCTGACTTCTGCAAAGCCTATTGGCCCAGTGGACCAACGCAGGTTTTTGGAACGAATAACTTCCCTGGAGACGACCAGTACATGGACGGTATTAATATCGCATGGGGTGATGGCCACGGCAAGTTCATCAAGTGGAATGCCTCGATCCCCGTAACCTCGCCGTATGGATGCGAAGGGGCAGCGGCTCCCTGCTCTACCTATCACATGCCCTGCGATCTATCGGGTCTTCCCGATGGTAGCGGAAGTACTTGGGGTGACTAGCAATACAAGAGACCTAAGGTTATTAGGATCCGACCGGTGTATGGTAGGCACTTCGTGTGCCTACTCGCTTCCGCCTTCGCTGAAGCTTTTACGTGCTTCGCACGTTCTTGGCTCACGAAAGTTTTTTTAGGGTTCAAATTGGGGTGTCCTGCTGCAATTTGAACCCTTTTGATATGCACATCCGCGGACATTCTTATCTACTCAACCCTACAAAATTAGGACTGCTCATTTCTGGGGCATCTTATGAGACGGCCCTCTGAACACATCCTTGCTATTTGCACTTTTGGCCCATGTATGAAACCGGACCTTTGTAGACTGGTCTGGGATCAAGGAAAGTTGGCTAGATCTTTAGCCGCCAGGGCCCTTTGGCATCGGCTTTCCGTCCATCGTTCCACCGTTCATTTTCTCTTCGAGCACTTTGAGTTTCCACGTAGAGCCGGTACGAACCCACGTCTGATTTTCTGTGAAATTCATTGCCATGACGTGAGCCTTTCCATCCTTTCCTGGAGGCATAGCGAACGTCGCGGTTCCGGATACAACCGCCGTACCGGTGTTACCTGAAACTTTGGTGTTCATCAGCTTCATTGTCATCTTCATCGACTTAGTTGCCTTGAATGAAGTCTTCATTTCATCCATTGCTTGTTTTTGGTTGAGCTTCTGGCCCATAGAGATATCCACGAAATCAGCACTGGAGATTGAATCAAAGAATGCAGCATCTTTTGAGGTAAATGCCTTCTCAACCTTCGGGACCATAGCCTTCATGAAGGAATTAAAATCTGAATTTGACTTAGCGGATGCGACTCCCAAAGTGAGTGCCCCCATAGCCATTGCAAGGACGAGTTTCATGCTTTTAGCTCCTCAATTGGCAAATGCCAATTGCATCGGCGGCTAGTATAACTGCCTCAATGCAATTGAGCAAGTCAATCTAGATTGTTACGTTCCTGCTTAAGTCCGTAACAATTCAACTGGGCCACCTGTATTTGAACTAGGCCCAATTGAACTTGGCGAACTACTTACCGCCGCCGACAAAGCCTCCACCTCGAGTGCCGTTCCCTGGCGTTGGTGGTGGCTGCATATTCCTTCCCCCACCAAAGCGGCCGCTTCCTTGAAATGGCCCAGGCAACGTGACCTTTCCTTTAATCGCCATCTCTTTCTTAGAAATTTTGTAGATCGTCAAGCCTTGCGTGACATACAAAAAATCTCCGTCAGAAATAACTTGGTCGATCCGAGGCGGATTTTGCCCAAGGCCCATTCCCTGTTGGGGTCCACCAGGAATCATGAACTGACCGCCCATACCTGCTCCAGGAGGTGCACCCCATTGTCCGCCACCAGCACCTTGAGGCGGCAGTGGCGGCAACTCTTGCCCAGCCTTTGCTGGTGAAACAAATGCCATATTAACTGCGACCAAAGAAAGTGCAGTAACTCCAAAAAGCGCCCATGATCTCAATTTCATATTCAAGCTCCTACCTTCCATTGTATTCCTACTTCCCAAACATAGAAAGGCCGTTTGACTCGATGGATATGCCCATCCGATGCCGTTTAGGAATGCGCACCGTATAGATCACTTTATGGAAGGCGCCAAGTAGAATCTTCCCAGATGTCCAGCCGAGAAAGTCAGATCTCAAGTCGCCTAGGTTCCGCAATTCAACTCCATCGCGCAGGACGTGTCCAAGATGCTGAACGACTCTACATGGAGGTTATTCGGCTTCAGTCCGACAATGTGGACGCGTTATCCAATCTTGGCCTGATTCATGCTCAAACTGGTCGGACGAAGAGTTCTATCGAATATTTGCAACGTGCTGTTATCGCGGATGATTCTGCTGTAGCCTTGCGAATATATCTGGGGCATGCCTTAAAAGATGGGGGGCAACTTGTCGAAGCCGCGGCTCAATACCAAGTTGCGACGGAACTTGATCCAGCGTGCGCTCCAGCTTTCTACTTTCAAGCCAACGTTTTGCTGCAACTAAGAGCACCCAAGGATGCTGCGGTACTCTATCGCAAGTGCCTCAGCATAGACCCGGCCAACGGAACGGCATGGATCAATTTAGGGCTATCTTTGCTTGAAATCTCAGAATTCCGTGAGGCGGAGGAGGTCCTTGGTCATGCGGTCAAACTCAGCCCGAAATCTGGCGCTGCATGGCTAAACCTTGGAGATGCTAACTTGGGGTGCAAACACTTTAGCGAAGCCATTTCATCGTTTCGAACTGGTCTAAAGTTTGCCCCTCAAGATTCGGGAGCTTGGGCTGGACTAGGTGAGGCACTTCTTGGAGTTCAAGATATCCAGGGGGCGGAAAAGGCGCTGAATCAGAGCCTACAACTGCAACCCCTAAACCCCAGGGCACTCTTCCTTCAAGCCCAAATTAGACAGGAACAAAAGCAACTTGATCAAGCGGTTGAAGGTTATCGCCAAGTTCTGAATTTGATCCCCGACCATGAAGCAGCTCAGTTCAATTTGAACATGATCTTGTCTGAGCAGGGTTTTTGGGAAGAGGCTCAACGAGGATTTGATTCTCTAGGCCAATCGGGAACGCTTCTTGCGGCTGGTGCTCTGGTGAGATCTGCCTTGAGCGTGCCTGTTATTCCCATGTCGACGAAAGAAATCCTTGGATCGAGGGAGCGGATATCAGCTTGCTTGGCAGTCCTTGAACAAAGGGGCCTATCTATTGAAGATCCTCAGACTCTAATCGGGACACCTGCCTTTTACTTGGCATATCAGGGCCTCAATAACAAGCAGGTCATGAAGGCGATAGCAAGCTTCATGATTCAAATTGTGCCGGAATTGGCTTGGACTGCACCCCACATTGGTCATGCAAAAGAACATGGCCAAAAAATCCGAATTGCCTTCATTTCAGCTCACCTAAAGGAGCACACCGTTGGGCGAATCACGTTAGGACTCATTTCACAGCTTAATCGTGATCAATTTGAAGTTTGGGTACTCCGACCATCAGGTTCAGCTGACGATTTCTCAAGAATCATTGACGAATCAGCAGATCACGTTCTGGATTTACCGAAGGATTTTCGGCAAGCCCGTAAGGAAGTCGCCAACCTCGAATTGGACTGTATCTACTATCCCGATATCGGCATGGAACCGTTCACTTATTATCTGGCCTTCTCTCGATTGGCAAGATTTCAATGTGTTGGTTGGGGCCATGCAGAAACCACAGGTATTCCCAACTTGGATGCATTTATTTCGACAATTTACTTTGACGATGAGAGTAGTGAAGGCTCCTATTCGGAATCACTGGTTCGATTACAACGAATCAACAACTTTTACTAACCCTTTGAAAAGGAGTACTTGCCAGTAACTCGACAAGAACTGGGTTTGCCATCAGAAGGTCCGTTGATTCTATGTCCTCAAAGTGCGTTTAAATATCATCCAGACTTTGACGAAGCCCTTGCCCAAATCCTACGAAAGTTGCCCAATGCCACCATCGCCTTAAGCGCGGGAACAGAACCACATTGGAACGAACTGCTTACCAATCGGTTCAAGCAAACCATGCCTACCGGATTTGAACGGATTTTTCTCTTGCCAAGGGTTGAATATGAAAAGTATCGGGGCCTCCTGGCATTGGCCGACGTTATCATCGATCCCAAGCATTTCACGGGGGGGCATACAACATATATGGCATTCTCAGTCGGAACTCCCGTCGTGACTTGGAAAGGGGATCGAATGAGTGGGAGAATGACCTACGGGTTGTACTCTCAAATGGGTCTGACACCCCTTGCAGCCGAGAC
>Ga0164296_1001970_pt1 | contig 21005 bp, 20 predicted proteins | sample GEODES057metaG_FD_113533 | JGI IMG/M metagenome (GOLD analysis project Ga0164296, IMG submission 113533) | Dystrophic lake water microbial communities from Trout Bog Lake, Wisconsin, USA - GEODES057 metaG | ecosystem: Environmental > Aquatic > Freshwater > Lake | place: USA: Trout Bog Lake...
ACGGATGTTCTCGTGTCCGTCGGACTAAATGTTGGCGAGGAGCTTCAAACGGCAGGAATCGGTGTTGGACAAAAGTGGGTGTCAATTCCCCCCGGAGTAAAAGCATTGCAGAAGTACGACAAATCCAAAGCGCGCAAGTCAATTGGCGCAAATGAATCAGGGATGCTTATCGGATGGATGGCACGAATGACATCTGTTAAAAATCCATCTTTACTATTACAAGTGGCAGCCCAACTTCCTGATTTGCAATTTGTCATGGCTGGGGGTGGAGATCTGTTGGAATCGATCAAAACAAACGCTCCGGCTAACGTAAAAGTAATCGGCTGGACAGATGCAACAATATTTTGGTCAGCAGTCGATATTGCAATTTCTACCTCTGATAATGAGGGAATGCCTGTTGCACTCATTGAAGCTCAGCTTGCAGGTGTGCCAGTTATCGCTACAAATGTCGGTTCAAATAGCGAGGTCGTTAAAGACGAAGTCACTGGTCTAATAACAAACAAAAATGCAAATTCCCTTGTTGGCGCAATCAAGCGTTTTACATCGTTTCCTGCGCTTATCAAAACACTGGGTGATAAGAGTAAGGAAAGGGCAAGTAAGGAATTTAGCCTTGAAAAAATGATTCAGACTCACGCCAGTCTGTACCGAGAGACCGGAATTTGACTACTCACTCCTTATGAGTTTGTGAATACTCATCTAACTTGAGTAATTATGTGGTGGGCCCAGACAGGCTCGAATTATCGAGCTGCGGATTATAAGTACGTCACCGTGGTGCTCCAAAACCACCTCTCAAAGAACTCGGCGTCGATCCCGCGACCGGCAAAAACTTCAATATTCAAGATAGCTAATTTGGCATTTACGTCACAGATGGTGAAACCAACAAAACACCGCGACGTAGTTATGCCGTCGAACTTGTGAAGCTTGAGCGTGGCTTGGGATTGTTGACCCGACGAAGAGCTTGGGAAGCAGAAAATGCTTAAGTTATATGTAGTTACAAACTTGTGGCTACACAGACTACAAATACATTAGATAGTAATAATTTCCTTAAATGCTCTCAAGCAAAATTTGATGAATTTCTGACTCGGAACATGAATTTTTTGCGTGTTCCAGGTTGTGCCTGTAACACTCGCTCCTCTTCTTGGAATGGAAGTAACGGGAAAAAAGGCAATGTTCAATTTTGTGCGGCGCGATTTAATTGAAATACGAAGATTTGGAACTAAAGTATCGCTCGGAATTTCATTTATTAACTCTTTAAGAATCTTAGTCTTATAAATTCTGAGTGGAGTATTTGCATCTTCGGGATACTTGCCGCTCTTCAGAAACACAATCGCCCGAGTGACCCATGAAACCATTTTTCTATAAATAGGTTCATCTCTTAACTTTCTACTAGCTTCTAGGACATCAAAAGTTGACGAATGGAATTTCAAGAAAACTTTGGCCACATCCTCACCTAAAAACTGCCCGTCACCATCAATTGATAAAATAAAGTCTGGTGCAAGACCAATCGCGAATTTAAGACCTTTAACAACGGAAGGTCCATGTCCGAGATTATATTCATTGCGATATATCCTTAGGTCAAACTCTTTCGCAAACTCAGTTTGCATAGATTGAAGAATTTTAAAACTTGAATCCCGTGAACAATCATCAATGACGACAAAAGATTTGGAGGTGGTTGGTAACGCGTCCGCCAATTCTCGGATAAATTCTCTTATTCCAAATTCCTCATTGTAAACCGGTATTACAAGGACGATTGACGACTCGAATTTCATAAAGTGATCTTATTTCGAAAATCAGATAAAGCCGACGCAACTGCCATATGCATGTCTAAATACTGATAACTCCCCAGTCTCCCGCCAAAATGCACGTTTACTTCAGCCTCGGCTGCTTTTCGATATTTAAGTAAAATTTCTCGGTCCTCAATTGAATTCACTGGATAATAAGGTTCATCACTTGATTCCGCAAAGCGTGAAAACTCTTTGGCGATTACCGTAACGTCCGGTCGATGACTCCTTTCTGGGTGCAAATGTTTAAATTCGTGTATTCTCGTATATGGGACGCTCAAATCCGAATAATTAATAACGGCAGCTCCTTGGAAATCGTCGACAGGGTGCGTTTCAAAAGAGAAATCCAGAGTTCTCCAGGTCAGTTTGCCAAATCTATAATCATAATATCGATCTATTGGACCGGTAAAAATTATTTTTGCTACGGGATTTAATTTGTCCCTCACGTCAAAAAAATCTGTGTTGCATCTAACTTTAATATTTGATGCACTTGCCATGTTTTCAAATAATTTTGTATACCCAGTTGAGGGTAAACCCTGATATTTATCATTAAAATAATTGTTATTAAAATTTGTCCTCACTGGGAGGCGAGAAATAATATCTGCAGAAAGTAGGCGAGGATCAGTTTGCCATTGTTTTTGTGTGTAACCTTTAATGAACGCTTCATACAACGGCCTCCCAATAAGTTGTATAGCTTTTTCCTCTAAATTGTTCGGAACAGCCACGCTTTTACTTCTTTGTGAATCTATCAAAGCAGACGCATCTTTAGGGCTCAAATGTTTTTGAAAGAAAGTGCTTATTGTGGATAAATTAATCGGAAGCGAATAAATTTTACCATTGTGATTAGCCCAAACAGTATGCCGATACTCGGTAAAAGTTGTGAATTGATTTAAGTAAGACCAAACCTCTTCGCTGGAAGTGTGAAATAGATGAGATCCATATTTATGGATCTCAATTCCTGAATCATTATCAAATTCCGAATAGGCATTGCCGCCAATATGTTCACGTTTTTCTAATACTAAAACAGGTAAATGCAATTTAGAGGAAATCTGCTCTGCCATTGTCAGCCCATAAAAACCGCTGCCGACGACAACATACTCAAAAGTTTCAATGTTTGAGGTCAAGGCGACTCCTATTTAGAATTAATCGAACAAGTGACATAATTGTACCTTGTGGGCTCTCGCCAATTGAAGATGGCAATATACTGGCGTCAAGAATTTGAATTTTCGAATCGAGGAGAAAACCGTTTTCATTTATAGCTGATTTTGGGTCAGTGCTTATTGGAAGTGAACTCATTAAATGTACGGTTGTGATCTGAAATTTACTAAATGGGGTTTCTTGGATGAGATTGATTGCGTCTTCTAAGCTATTACATTTGTTCTGGCCTGTAAACGGCAAAATAATGTATTCGGCTTTTGCAGCAAATAGAATTCGAGAAGTTTCAATTAGTGACATTCTCATTTTTGACTTATCTATTTTTTTCCATCGAACAATTGGATAAAATTTATTTTGGCTTACACGATAATCAGTAATTTGAGTTTGGACTCGAGTTTGAGAAGTATAAAGGGCCAATTTTTCAAAATCTTTTAGCATTTTGTTATATTGCTGCGAATCTAAGTGCGAAGATGCCATGGCAAGATACTGGCGATTAAAGTTTGCGCCCATAATAAGTAAATCTTGTTCTATAAATTCATGAATTTGTTTAGTAAATATAGTTCCGATATCCGAATTTATCCTATCGGCAAATTTAGCAATGATTTTCATATTCGCATGGAATGAAACTTTTCCAATGCGGTTGTGTTTTAATAATTTATTCTGCATCAAGAGTCGCTGAGACTCTATTGCACCTGCCGCCACCACTAAGTTTTTGGTTGTGAAATGTAGTCTTTCAGTCGATTTACCGTCGGTCTTGTGCCCTTCTATAGAAATCAAAGTTTTTTTGTGACGTACTTTGTCAACCCTCACGCCTTTCCTCGTTTGCCCACCCTGTTCCATAGCAAGCTTTAGCAGGTTTCTACTCATGGATTGTTTAGCTCCAGATGGACATCCCGATGGGCACTTATTGGAATGCGCACAACCAGGGGCTAATCTTGGTACGGGTACTATTTTCCAACCAAGGGCATTCGCCCCTAATTGTAATTTTTCCGAATCCAAGTCATGCTGTTGGATAACTGATTGATTTACGACTCCCAATTCGGAGCACAAGTTCAAATACTCGGTATTGAGTGCGTTCCAGTTAATTCCGGGCAGACCCAATTTTTCCCATTCCTTCACAACATGTTTTGGAGTCATCCAAAATAGGCCGCCATTGACTTCAGTTGAACCACCAAATGCAATTCCTTCTCCAATGGTGACTGCAGGGAAACCCAAGGCCACTCGCAATCCTTTGTCTCGGTACATCAACCTATTGATATTTGGAATTGAAGCGAATCTAACCGTATCTGCACTTTCAGTTCCTTCTTCCAGCATGAGAACTCTTTGTCCAAAGCGAGTTAGAAAATCGAAAGCCGTACTACCTCCCGCACCACTTCCAATGATTATGAAATCCCACGTCTTGTCGGTATTCATACATGATCCGCAATCTGTATTCGGACCAGAGTTCGGATGCCGTTTGCAAAAGAGTTGATCACTGGAATTTTGAAAAAATATCTTACAAACTTCGGATTAAGGCTTAAAAAGAAAAGGCTTAGAGGATTCAGAGAAACTTTTTGAGCGATTAATGTCCAGGAAGTACTTGCTTCTAAATGATTTACAATCTCTACTGCGATCCTCGTTCGTTCACTTCTTTCGCAATTAAATTCTTCGACAGCTGATACAAAAGTTACGAAATTGAGGAGCGCCCTGAAACGCAATGCTTTATTCACTTTTTGGTCCTTTAGAACGAGTCCAGATAAATCTTAAAATGTGGTAATACAGCGGGCGCCTCAACGTGGAAGTTAAAGCTTCAACAGCGTATTGAGCATCTTCGATTGTTGCCACTAATGGAAATGAAATGATCAATGGGTTCTCAACATTCACCCCAAAATAAGTCAATATCCCGTGATCTAGATATAGAGAATTAACAATTGATCCAACTATCAGTTTCTTAGCAAATCTCGGATCGGCAGTAATTACGTCGTCAACCATTTTTGTGGCTTTCGCAATCCTTGCCGCAAATTTTGTTAAAACTTCAGTTGATGGAGACTTCATAATCAAGCCCCATAACGCTCCAGAGCCTCGCACGGTCTCCAGATAGTCAGACGACGCAAGAAGTTCGGGAATCTTTGTGCTGAAATATTCCCCAATCTTTCTTGAGTTATCAACCAATTTTTCATCAACAAGAATATTGAGAGCTTCAATGGCGGTCACAGTTTCTTCTCCAAAACCATTATAAGTCGTGCTATGAAGAGGGGCGTCCTTGAGTGATTGGTAAGCGCTTGCGATCCTCGAAGTACAGGTATATCCAGATATGGATGCTTTACCTCCGCCAAATGATTTTGCGTAAGTGATTATATCTGGTGATAAACCTTCAACACGCATAAAATTGAACAAAGTTCCGGTTTTGCCCCACCCTGAGTAAACCTCATCAAAAATGAGAACAATGTTGTTTTCATTACAAACAACTTGCAATTCCTTCAGAAAATCTTCAGAACAAGATCGCATTGTGCTTGCATTTAAAGGTTCCACAATTATTGCATAAATATCTGATTCACCTGTGGATTGAATCAATTGATTCACTAAATTTATGACGCTTTCAATATCGTCAAAAATAAACTTTTTTACATTCGGAATTTGAGGAAACTTAAAACTAATTTCGGGCGAACCGGTTAAACTGGCAGCTCCAAGTAACTTGCCGTGAAACGAAATGTCGCTATGCAAAATATATTTCCTTGAGCCATTATGAAATTTATACGCAAGTTTGAGTGCACCCTCAACAGCTTCAGCTCCAGAATTTGGAAAATAAGAATAGTTCAAATCTCCGGGCAATAACTCTGCAACATTCGCACTTAAAGCGGCTAAATATGGGGACAAGAAATTCTTATGAACTTCCATTCTGTTCTCAGAAGCAAAGCGCTTGCGCACACTCAGGATTCGAGGATGGTTATGGCCATGGTTTAGTACGCCAATGCCTCCGGTTAAATCTAGAATTTTCTTACCGTTCTCCAAATAGATCCAACACCCAAGAGCTTTTTCGACCTTTTCTCTTCCGAATGGGAAGGTCCCTAAAAGTTCAACCTGATGCGGATTAACATGCTTGCGATAAAGACCCCAAACTTCTTCAATATCCATGTTTTGAAGTTGATCAAAATTATACATTCTTAATTCCATTCCTTACATAGATTAAGCTGCATCGCCCAAGAAATCTCGATTCGACTTTAAAACCATTCTGTTCATAAAACCAAATATTTTGAGGTGTCGACTCCAAGGTTTTAACCCTCAAGAGCCCATGTCCACTTTGCTCTGCAATGGACTTAGCTGTGTTGATCAATTCACTCCCTAGTCCCATTCCTCTTGCATTTTGATCTACGCAAATCCAAAGTACTTCAAGCAACGACCTTCTTTTGGATAAAAGGAAATACATAACTGTTTTCAGAATATCAACAAAATTCAATGAAATTTGATTAGCTTTAAAAGGTAAATCAATTCGCATTGATTTAAATAAGATGAAAAGAAATCGACATCTTGATATCCTTCCTAACAACATAACTGCATCTAATTGCCCGTATTGATTAATGTTTCGTACAATGGTTCCAGTTTCATCAATGTACGGCAATAGGTGTTTCGCGATATTTTTGCTCCCCAGTAAGCGCAAATAGGGATCATTGGGGAGTGCTCGCAGAAGTAAACTTGCTATTTCGTCTGATTCGATTGGTTTGACCTTGCACTCCTCAATATTCTGCTTCACTACCCTGTGTTGCATCAGAGTCGTGGGATCTGGGACTAATATTACCCCATGTATTTCAGTAAAAAGGAAAAAAAACCAACTAAATATCTTCCTCCTTTGAAATTCTCCTGGATTGCTGCGCTTCTGTATTTGTTTGGAGGAATTTTAGCGTCCTGGAAATTGGGTTTTTATGCAGACGGTAGCGCTGACGCAATTTTCACAAAATATAACTTTGATAAAATAATTCATATTGGAACAACCATTGCGCCTGCACCAAAAAGTATTTTGGCAACATACGGTTACTCGGTGGATTTAATTTTATTTGGCCCTATTTGGCTTTGGAGCAAACTTTTCAGCCCTCATTCAGACTTTTCAACTCCAACAATAATCTTTTTCCGTAATTTTGGTACTTTCATTATTGGATCAATCGGATTTGTTGCGATAATTCGATGGGCAAAATTAAGTCTCTCCGATGCCACTAATAAGTATGCATATTTTACTCCAATAATGTTTCCTGTTTGGTTGGGAAATATTTTTATGGATTCCAAAGATGTACCCGTTGTATCAGGATTTGCAGCGATACTTTGTCTAGCAGCATTAGTCGTAGACTCTGACCAGAAAGAAATCCATCGCGGGTATAAGTTTGAAGTTATATGGTGGACTGCAGTCGGAATAATTTTTACGATCGGCGCCCGTCCTATTACTTTTTTGATGGTCTTACCAACCTTGGCTTTCATTTTGTACAAAACAAGAAAAAAAAGAAGCTTTAATTTTTTAGTTGCGACCATACTTTTATCGTTACTCTATATTGTAATAACAAATTACTATTTGCTATCGTCACCAATTTATTGGATTAGGAATTTAATTTTTACTGGAAATAACTTTCCTTGGACTGGAGCCATGCTCTCCTGGGGCCATCTTTACAGAAGTCCATTTATCCCAAGGCGCTATATTATTGAAGTACTGGGATCGCAATTACCACTCGGCATACTTTTAATTAGTGCATATGTTTTACTTTCAAATTTTAGACGTATTCCGGAATTAGTTAGTAAAAGCAAATTCTCGATTAAATTAGCAATATTGGGTACAATTTTTATAATTACAAATGTGTTGGTATTACACCCCGTGATTTACGATAATGCTCGTCAAGTTCTCTTTATTTATGCATTCTTTGCAGTTCTAATCCTTTGGTTTATAGAGATTCTTTCAGATCAGTTAAGGAAGAATACTTTTAAGGCATTTATTCTTATATGCGTAACCCTTACGTTCACTGATCAAATAAAACTTTTCCCATTCAACTATATATATATAAATGAAATAGCGAGGTTTCTTCCAGCTGGAAGCTTTGAGACTGACTACTGGGGACTAGCTGGAAAAGAATTATCACATTGGACCATTGAAGATTCAAAAATGAGACAAAAGCCTAATTCAACTTTTGCATATATATTCCCAGTTTCTTATGAGCCATTCGTTAAATCCAGTAGCTTAATATCCGTTTCTACAAATGATCACAAGGCCGAGTACTATTCACAAATATGGCGTCCAGCCATTCTGCCTGATTTCTCGGCACAGTGTCCTATTGTTTTCTCAGTGACTCGCCAAGTTTTGTTTGGGAAGCTTGAAACACTTGGATATGTTCGACGATGTTAAATTGTAAAGAGATTGGGAAGCGATGAGAATATTAGTCACTGGCGGTGCTGGTTTCTTAGGATCGCATCTTATCCAAAGATTACTTTTAGAAAATCACGAAGTGGTAAGCGTTGACAATTATTTTACTGGAAGTATGCAAAACATTGCCCCATTTTTGAAAAATCCTAATTTTGAGGCGATCAGACATGATGTAACGATCCCTTTATATTTGGAGATTGATGGGATCTTTAATTTGGCCTGCCCAGCCTCGCCCATTCATTATCAGAACGACCCAGTTCAAACATTGAAAACGAACGTTCATGGAGCAATCAATGTGCTTGGATTGGCCAAGCGAACTGGCGCTAGAATCTTTCAGGCAAGTACATCCGAAATATATGGGGAGCCTCACGTATCTCCACAACCGGAGACATACTGGGGAAACGTGAATCCAATTGGCATACGGTCTTGCTACGATGAAGGCAAGCGTGCCGCCGAAACCTTATTTTTCGACTATCACCGCCAGTACAACGTCGACATTCGAGTGGCGCGAATCTTCAATACTTTCGGTCCGCGAATGGCTGCCAATGATGGCCGAGTAGTAAGTAATTTTATTATACAAGCTTTGAAAGGTGAAGATATTTCCTTGTATGGTGAAGGAACACAAACGAGGTCGTTTTGCTACGCGGATGACCTTATTGATGGATTCATGAAATTGTTCTTTGCGGAAGGAGTTCATCAACCCATAAATTTAGGCAATCCAACACCGATTAGCATAAAAGAATTAGCAAATGAGATACTCGAAATGACTCAGAGTAAATCAAAAATCACTTATCACCCACTACCAAGTGATGATCCTACACACCGCGAGCCAGATATTTCTAAAGCGAATGAATTGCTGAATTGGCGCCCAGTTTACGATCGTAAAACAGGGTTAACAAAAACAATCGAGTATTTCAAAAAACTTTATCTTGAAGGTGAACTAATATGACTAAAAAATACTGTCTATCAGTGGTGATCCCATGCTTCAACGAGGAAGAAACAATCAAAGAATTGATGTTGAAAGTATTACAGCAGGACGTCGTTGGGCAAGTTATTGTGGTTGATGATGGTTCTACAGATAATTCAGTCAAGGTAGCTAAAAAAATTAACGATTCTCGAATAACTATTAAAGTTAAAATAAATAATCAAGGGAAGGGATCGGCAATTCGAGATGGCTTCAAGTTGGCAACATTTCCATATGTTGTCATCCAGGACGCAGACCTAGAATACGATCCACGGGAATACTCAAATTTGCTTGCACCACTAATATCTGGCCATGCCGATGTAGTCTATGGATCAAGATTTTTGGCGAGTGGCGCTCGGCGAGCAGTATATTACTGGCATAGAGTCGGCAATAATTTATTAACATGGTTTTCAAATATGTTTACCAATATTGACTTGACCGACATGGAGACATGTTACAAAATGATGAAAACGCCAATCGCGCAATCATTAGAAATAAAAGAGCAACGCTTTGGGCTTGAACCCGAACTAACCGCTAAGTTAGCAAAACAGAAATTACGAATCTACGAAGTACCAATTTCTTATTATGGTCGCACGTATGAAGAAGGAAAAAAAATAACTTGGAAAGATGGCATCAGTGCAATCAGGTGCATAATCCAATATAATATTTTTCACTAATATGAAACTTAACTCATTGAAAAACATAAACAGAATTTGTGCTCTATTTTCTGCCACTATTGGAACTTGGTTAATTTCGTGGCAATACTTTTTGTATGGAAAATTATTCGGCGACTTATTAGATGCTCGTTTTACAATAATCATAAATGAGCACTGGTTTAGATTTTTCGAAGGAAAAGAAGGTTTAACTAACTTAGGGTTCTATTTTCCAACTACAAATCAGCTTGGTTATTCGGATGGATTTCTTGCTACCGGAATGATTTCAATTCCCTTTCGATTAATGGGATTTTCATCAGTGCAATCATGGTTAATTTCAAATCTTGTTCTTCTTTTGGTTTGCCTCTACTTCGCATATTTGCTATTCGAATCATTATTTCATTCCAGGTATCGCTCCATGGGAGTGACTATCTTGGTAGCAACCTCATATCCATTTCTGGCACAACTTGGACACCTTCAAACTTTAGGGTACCTACTAGCTTTCCCAATTTTGTTTTTTCTTAGACAGTCACTTTCTAGCTCTTCCAAGCAAAAAATATATTGGTTTATTGCTTCCATTTTGGTATTAGAGATTCTAGCATTGACTTCTTGGTACGGATTTGTATTCTTTATCTCACTCTGTGGGCTTTATTGCCTATTGTACATATTCTATGGAGGTTGGTCACCCGCAGAAGCTGGGGTGAAAAATTTCAGCAAAGAATTGAAAGCATCTTTCATGCTTCTGCGAAGTTCTGTGGGAGTTTTTTTAGCTTTCACAGTTGTTTTATTCATACTGGTTTGGGTAAATATTTATTCTTTAGGATTGCATTCGATCGGGAAGAAGACTTATAAGGAATTTGTTTTCTACGCACCACGATGGGGAGATCTATTTAATAGTTCGACGCAAGCTTGGTATTTTCAAGACAAGTGGAATCACCTAATTCGGACTACTGCAAGTCCCACCTTCGAACGTGCTCTTGGTTTTACGCCTATATTGGCGGGAAGCATATTCTTCTTATTATTGACACTTCAGTTTAAGAAATTGAAGCAACAGACAATATTTGGCCTTAATGAAAAATCTTTATTAGCCCTAATCCCATTATGTCTATTGACATTAATCACGGATGAACAAGGGCATTCATTCTGGAGATTTATATGGGTAGCAATCAGTCCAATACGAAGTATCCGCGTACCTTTTAGGGTATCGATCTATTTAACTTGGATAATTTTATATCTCCTATTTTTTGCGCTTGGAAAATTGGAAGTAAAAAAATTCATTTTTATAGTCCTGTTTTTTTTGCTATTTTTTGATGCATGGCGACCTGTATCTGCTTCATGGAAGCAAAGTGATTATTTGACACCAATGGATCTCTCAATAAGTCATGCATTGAACGTCAACGATTGCCATTCTTTTTTTATTAACCCGAAAAACGATGCCGACCAACCTTGGCTAACACAAGTAGATGCAATGGTAATTTCGCAATCGGTGGGAATTAGTACAATTAATGGTTATTCGGGAGATTGGCCTAACGACTGGCCTATTAAGGCATACTGGGGCGGAGCTTCAGCTCCAAAAGTCATTAACTGGATCAAAAAACTTGATAAAAAAGCAAATCAGCGCTTTTGTTACTTTGATTTAAAAAATACAAAAATGCCTATTCAAATTTTTAAAGAATGAAGTTCGCTCGCGCCATTGATGTACTTCTTCAGTCATAATAAGGTTTTTTCATTATAATTAGGGAATGAGTCTGAATATTGAACAAATCGGATTAGGAGTAGTAGTCCCATCTTTTGACTCCCGCGAGTTACTTCAAAAGTGTATTGCTAGTATTAAGTCTAGTGCCCTGGCTGCCAACCTTGATATTGTGATTGCAGTCGTGGATTGTCACCCCAAGTCACTTGATCGGAATATTTCTGACAATGTTGATGAGTATTACACTTTGCCGAAAAATCCAGGATTTGGTTCTGCTGCCAATTTTGGCTTTCAGAAACTGCTAGGTCATGGGCATATAAAAAAGATTTTATTATTGAATCCCGATGCTGAACTGCACATTGATTTCTTCAAAATATACTTACAAATGTTTGAAATTGTAAATGCTTCAAATCCAGTCTCACCAAAAATTCTTTTTTCAAATAATATGTATAAATTAAAGATTAGTGAATTTGAGATTCATACTATTCTGAGACCCGAAACCTTAATTTTAGAAGAGAAGAATATTCTATTCAACTCTAGCGGGCAACGGAAAAATTTTTCTGAAAGCAACTTTGATTTTCAACCCGATGATATATTGGTTTTTTCAAAGACGTCGAAATTATTTTCTTGTTTAACCGAAAATAATCGAATTGAAGCTAATTTAGTGAATAACGCGGGTAGTTTTTACAATTGGCCAGATATTGCGGGGGATATAGGATTTGAAGAGCTTGATACCGGGCAATACGATGGAAATATTGTGTCCCGCCTCTCGTGGTGTGGAGCAGCGGTGATTTTGGATCGTGAATACATTCAAAAATTATCGGGTTTTGATGAAAGATTCTTTTTATATTACGAAGATACGGAATTTGCATTAAGAGGCACGCGAATAGGATTGCCGCCCAATTATGCCCCGAACCTTATCGTAAAACATCACCACTCGGCCTCAACAAGGAATAACCCAAAGCAGAGAGCTAAATGGATTTGGGAAAGCCGCGCATTGTTTTCAATGATAGAAACGGGTTTACTAAACACCCTCATATTATTGATTGCAAGGTTTGTTGTGGGCATTAAGCGGAAAGGAAACCGTTCGATCTTTAAAATACTGCAATCTTATTTAGTTGCGGAATTACTCTGGAGTTTGCGTGGTATTTTCAAGTTTTACAGATTTAGTTCAAAGAATAGGCTTCCATAGTATGTCAAAATCGGTCTTAATCTGGAATGCACATTGGGGAACTGCAGGAGGGGGCGAGAGATACGCACTCACACTTGGAATGGTGTTGGTGAGAAATGGATATGAAGTGACATTCGCTGGGCCCAAATATCAAGGATTAGAGAAACTCTTTACAACATTTCGAATCGATCCCTTTCTGTATCAATTCCTCGAAACCTCAGAAGAATCAGATGTTTCCCAACATGCTCGCCGATATGATATTTTCGTAAATGGTTCCTTTGGATCAGGGATGCTCGCTCCAATTCTAAATAGTGTTTTTATATGCCACTTTCCCACGTTGAGTAGACGAGCAAAATTGTCAAAACGAATTAATCGAAGACTTTTCAAAAATACGATTGCCCTGAATCTATTTGGGTTAATTCAAAACCCACAAATAGATTCCCAACTTTGGTTCAATGATGCTTTATTTTTACACATCCCAAATGATAGAAGTATTGAAATACATGGACATGAAGGAAATTTCATGATTAGGGGAGAAAAAGGCATACGAAATATTTTGTCCGGCCAGAATGCAATTATTCAGGGTCCAGACAATTTATTACTAATGCAAGGTACCTCGATTAAATTTTCGGGTAAAATAAATGGTATCAAAACAATTACTGGATGGAGAGTATTATTAACAAGGTATTTACCCTTTCCTCTAGCGCATCATAGTTATTTGCAAGTATGGGCAAATTCAGAATTTACCAAAAAGTGGATCTCGAATTTATGGAAAATAGAATCGCGAGTTATTTATCCACCCGTCAAAGTGCACTCGACAAAACAAACATCGAAAGACGAATTCGCAATTGTGAGTTTGGGCAGATTCATGTCACCGAAGCGTAATCATTCTAAAAATCAACTCGAATTAGTCAAAGGTCTCAGGTTGATATCAAAAGCCAATCCAAGTTTTCATCTAACTTTGTTAGGTAATCTTGCTGAAAATCAACGGTCTTATTTCAAAAAAGTTCAAAAACTAGCTCGCAATAAATCCGTGGCTATGGGGCCAAATGCATCCATGGCTGAAGTGGAAATCGCATTAGACTCTAGTACATACTATTGGCATGGTGCAGGTTTGAATCAACCAGAATCTAAACCTCAAAACTTTGAGCACTTCGGTATTGCTCCAATTGAAGCAATGTCGAGTGGTTTGATTCCATTAGTTTACAAAGAAGGTGGTCCGGCGGAAGTATTAGCAGATTTCCCAGAACTAATCTATGAAAATTTGCATGACTTGGCAAAAAAAACTCTCTATCTCAGCAACCAAAATAACACCGATTTGATAGCTAAGTTGAAGCTCTTATCGAATAGATTCAATGTAGCTGAATTTGAAAAAAGAGTAATAGTAGCTTTCAAAAAACTGTCATGAATAAAAAAGTTTTGGTTTTGCTCTCCACATTTAATGGGATTGAGTATTTCGAAGAGCAAATACTATCGATTTTAAGTCAAGAGAACATTGAAATTCACCTCCGTATAAGAGATGACGGTTCCAGTAAAGAATTTATACAGTTTCTTTTTAAATACGAATCCTATAAAAATTTGGAGCTCACCTATGGAAAAAATTTAGGAATCTCCAGAAGCTATTGGTCTATGCTCAAATCAATTGAAGATTTGGATAGTTATAGTGCAATCGCATTTGCAGACCAAGACGATATCTGGTCCGCGAATAAAATTTCGGAGGGATTGAGAATTTTAGATTCTTATAAAATGGATCCTTTCATCTATTCTTCAGGATATACTTTAATTAATCCGCACTCGAAATTGATTGGGGGGTTCAAACCGGAAGCGGGTTTCTTAAAACCTGAAAATTTTTATGTGCAAAACATCAGCCTAGGAGCAACTCAATTACTCAATCCAGTAGCAGTACGAATTCTGCAAAATTTTCCACCTCCAAAATTTATAATGCACGATGCATGGGCTGCGTTAATAGTTGCTCATTTAGGTTTTGTTTACCTAGATAGCCAACAAACAATTCAATACCGCTTACATGATTCGAATGCGGTAGGTCGTAAAAGTCGACTGCATGCTGCCATCAATTTCCGACAAAACATCAGCCGCCACTTAAACGAACTTGCACATTTCATTAATTTAAATTCCAAATTAAAATTTCTGCCCGAGGCCTCTACGCAAATGTATAAACTTAACAAATTTCTCAAAATTGTTCATGCAGAATCGGCACTCACGAGGTTTCGATTGATTTCAAATTTGAAAGTTTACAGGCGTACCTTTTATCAAAGTTTAATATTTTATTTGATAGTTCTAATATTTGGATTTTAGACTAGCTTAGAAATATGTTTGGCGTATGTGCTCGATTGATGTTTTACTCTGTCTAAATCTTTATTCGTAATATAACCCATTTCTAAGGACGCCTCCTCTGGACTTCCAATTAGTAGTCCTTGGCGTTCTTGAAGGATGTGAATAAAATTCGCCGCTTCCAAAAGGCTTGTTGAATTTCCTAGATCAAGCCAAGCTGTTCCGCGAGGAAGTTGGATCACTTTCAATTGGCCATCGTCTAGGTAAGATTGATTCAATTCGGTTATTTCTAATTCACCTCTACCAGATGGTTTGAGTGCTTTAGCCCTTGTAACGGCAGAATTGTCATAAAAGTAAACGCCTGGTATCGCCCAATTTGAAACATATTCCTTTGGTTTTTCTACAAGTTTTGTGGCGATGTTTAAATCGTTGAACTTAACAACTCCATACTCAGAGGGATCATCCACATAATACGCGCAAATTGTTGCGCCTTTTCTAGAAAATTCTTGTACTAGACGCCTTCCGAGCCCCGCACCATAAATCAGATTATCTCCAAGTATCAACATGCAATCCTGATTTTCCAAAAAACGTTCACCAACTAGGAGTGCATCAGCAATTCCTTTGGGTTGCTCTTGCACCGCATATTGTATTTCGATCCCCCACTGACTTCCGTTTTCAAGCAAATCTTGGAAGAGATCAATTTGTTCCGGTGACGAAACTATTAGTATTTCTTTAATTCCACTCAAAATCAGCGTTGTAAGTGGATAGTAAATCATCGGTTTGTCATAAACAGGCAGTAACTGCTTGCTAATCGATTTGGTAAGTGGCCATAGTCGCGAACCCTTACCACCTGCGAGAACTATTCCTTTCATGTACGCATCTTAGGGGGTAAGGTTGGGAACAGAGCGAACTAGGAGGTAATTATGCGCATTTTGGTAACAGGCGGTGCTGGATTTATAGGAGCTAACTTTGTTCGCCGCATTTCGGATGCTTCCCTAACTGGAATTTCTAGTGTTACCGTTTTAGACAAGCTCACTTATGCGGGGGTTCTTACTAATCTCACTTCGGTTCAAGGAATGCAAAATTATCGTTTCTTTCAAGGCGATATTTGCGATAGACCTTTAGTTGATGGATTGATTAGTGATGTCGATGCAGTCGTTAATTTTGCTGCAGAATCACATGTGGATCGATCTATTGGCAGCACGGCTGAGTTCGTTGAGACGAATATTGGGGGCGTTCAAGTTTTGTTAGATGCAATCAAGGCGTCTGGGCGAAAGATTCGTTTTTTACAGGTTTCTACCGATGAGGTTTATGGTTCGATTGAATCTGGTTCGTGGACCGAAAAGAGTCCGTTGATGCCAAATTCGCCTTATTCAGCTACCAAAGCTAGTGGAGAGTTGTTAGCTCGGGCGTATTACAAAACTCATGGATTAGATGTTGTTATTACGCGCTGTAGCAATAACTATGGAACGCATCATTTTCCAGAGAAGTTAATTCCTTTGTTTGTTACTAATTTATTGGAAGGTAAGAAAGTTCCTCTCTACGGAAATGGCACCAATGTGCGCGATTGGTTGCACGTTGATGATCATTGCCGTGGAGTTCATAAAGTTTTGATGAATGGACGTCCTGGCGAGGTTTTCAACATTGGTGGAGGACGCGAGTTAACTAATAATAAAATCACTTCTTTGATTTTATCTGCGATGGGTAAAGAAGAGTCATCGATCGAATATGTAGAGGACCGTAAGGGGCATGACCTTCGTTATAGTGTTGATTGGACAAAGATTCAGAATGATTTGGGTTATGAACCACAAGTAAAGTTTGAAGATGGATTACGAGACACTATTCAGTGGTACCGAGATAATGAAGCTTGGTGGAAGCCTTTGAAAGAACGGGCTGGGTTATAGGTAGATGGCCTGGATAGTCGTTGGAGCAAGTGGGCAGTTAGGTAAGTCGGTTTGTGAAGTTTTGGAAGGTCACGGGATTGACTTTGTTTCCTGGAACCGCGAGAACGGCAGTGTTTCGTTAGAGGGTTTGGTTTCTGCATATGTGGCTGAATTAAAGCCCAAAGTCATCATCAATTGCACCGCATGGACAGATGTTGATGGCGCAGAGACGAATGAGCTTGGTGCAAGGTTAGTAAATACTGATGCTGTTGGTTATTTAGCGACAGCAGCGAAGGCTTGTGGCGCTGTGTTCGTGCATGTATCAACCGATTATGTTTTTTCAGGGATTGGCACTGTGCCATGGAGCGAGGACGGAACTAAGCAACCTTTATCTGCCTATGGGCGCACAAAGGCTCAGGGAGAAGATTTAGTTTCGCAGATTTACCGAGATCGTTCTTATATATTTCGTACGGCTTGGTTGTACAGCGCTTATGGAAAAAATTTTGCAAAGACGGTGGCAAAGTTTGCTTTCAAGGATGAAGCTGATGTCTCTGTTGTCGCGGATCAAATTGGGCAGCCGACTTTTGCCAGAGATTTAGCCTTGCAGATTGTTGAGTCGATTCAGAAAGAGATTCCTTTTGGTATCTATCATGGAACAAATACTGGTCAGGCTTCGTGGTTTGAATTTGCTCAAGAGATTTTTCGTTTAGTGGGTGTGGATATCGCGAGAGTGAAGCCCGTGGGTTCAGATGCTTTTCCTCGTCAAGCAGAGAGGCCTGCTTATTCGGTGTTGGGTCATGACAAGTGGGTTGGATCTGGCGTTGATGAGATGCGAGACTGGAAAATTGCACTGGCGGATTCCATCCCTGCAATTATTTCTGCTGTAAAGGAGGAAGGATAGGTTTATGAAATTAACTCCACTTGGAATTGAAGGCGCATGGGTGGCGAAGTCGCCGGTCTGGAGTGATGAACGAGGGTTTTTTCGCGAGTGGTTTAAGTTGGAAACTATCTCGAATTTAGCGGGTTGCGATTTTTCGGTTGCGCAAGCAAATATTTCTTCATCTGGGCGTGGAGTTGTGCGCGGTATCCATTATAGTCTTGCTGAAGTTGGACAAGCGAAATGGGTTACGTGTGTGAGTGGCGCGATTCGCGATGTTATTGTTGACATCCGACCAACTTCTTCAACGTTTGGAAAATATGTATCAGTAGATTTAAAAGGTGAGGATGGTCGTGCTGTCTTAATATGCGGTGGACTTGGGCATGGATTTATCTCGCTTGAAGATAACTCTATAGTTTCATATTTACTGTCATCTCAATATGCTTCTAATGAAGAATATGGGATAGATCCTATGGATCCCGCTCTTGGAATCGATTGGAAACTGAATCTTGCTGGTGGGGTGGGAGTTATTCTTTCCGCCAAAGATGCGAATGCACCATCTTTGGCTGCTCGTCTTGCTGAAGGAAAACTGCCAAGTTAGAGAGCAGCTCGCAATCGGTCACCAATATCGTCAATTTCATTATCTCTTACGAGCGTATATATCTTTAAAGTCACCATGGGATCGGAATGCCCTAGGAATTTTGCCGCAATAGTTACATGGACGTCATTAGTTTTTAGAAAATAGGCATAAGTTTTTCGGAGTGAGTGTATGGTCACCCCATATTCAGAGAGCTTTAGCGCAATCCCCACCCTAGTCTTCGGAAACTGTTTAAAATACCCAAAGTACGGCACCTCGCGCACACCCGATTGTGTCTTAGTTGGACCATACATGCTCTTATTGATGTGAACCTTCTCGTCGTAAATATCTGATTCTCGCAGCGCAACCGCCTCCCCCCAACGAAGACCGTGTAGGGCCAGAAACTTTATATGCGAATCAAACTTTCCAAAATTTGTCTGCGAAACTTCCTCCCAGGTGAGAAACTTTTGAGCTTTTGGCCTGGACTTAGGAGCTGTAATCGAAGCGACGGGCGAGATTGACACGATTTCCCGATTAAGAGCCTCGCGATAAATCACCCTCGTTGCCATAAGTGTCTGGAAATAGTTAGGGGCAGCAAGGGGCGCAAAGACGTCGAGAAAATCCTTCTTCGAAATCTCAGCCAAGTCTCTCATACCGAGCTTTGGAGAGACATTTCGGTTATAGGCGCCCTTGTAATTGGAAATTGTCTTCTTTGTGACAGGCAGGAAGGTCCAACAATATGCGGCAAAGTCATCGAGAAGCATTATTCTCCTTTATGGTAGGTTATAAATTACCTACGCGGTTGTAGGTTATTGGATAACTACGTGTGAGTCAAGACGAATTTTCTGGGGCTGGAATCTAGGCTCTTCACATGGAGTTCGAGTTTGATGGCGATCTGGCATTCAGTGCGACTCAGACTAATGCGGGAAAGCTAATTATAATTTCGCGAACCGTAAAGGACCGGATAGAACTCCTATTGATGCAGATGGTTGAATTCAAAGGGAAAACTTCTGCCTATCTGCGCAACCAAGCTCGCCCGCCAGATGGATTGCAACCATTGGATGCAATTGAATTGCGTTCAAATTTATCGTCTGAGTGGGGAGCAATTATGACTCAGCACATTATGCGGGTACATCAGCACCTCGATCGGGATGATGCTGATGTAATTGCGTACACGGCTTGGCGGTATTCGACTCTCACTTCTTGGGGCGAAGCCTCAGCTGCTCGTGAACTTTCCCTACAATTGAAAATCCCTGTTCGAACTGTTCAGGGAAGGATTCGGATTGCCAGAGAGCGCGGGATCTTGGCATCCCCTGGTGCCGGTGTCAGATTCGGAAAGTAGTTGATTGTTCTTCCGCCATTCGATCCATTCTAGAATCTCGGCTTCGTGATTGAGCACAAAGATGATTCCCTTTGTGTGTAATCTCAATACTTCACCGTCATATGGGACGGGCTTCGAATCACGCAATTTTTCCTCGGCCACTTCTCTGATGCGCTTCTTTTCTTGCATATCTTGAGTTTTTAGAACCACCGCAGCCGCACGATAATCTCCTGAAATTGCCGCTGGCCAGTATGCCTTTTCTATTACATCAAGAGGATCAGTAAGTTCTGAAAAATTTCCCGATTCTATTGCGTCTCCATACTCACTTTCAGCGGAGATTAGCTCAGGATTTTCCTGGTCATGGGCTTCAGCGATTTTGTCCCAAGCAAGTGAATTTATTCTATCTCGCATGGGGCTTGGGTCGTAAGACATTTCTATCAAACCCCCTTTGCCAAACCGCGCTCGTTTTTCTTCCCGTATTTGGTTGGAATTGTATTTTCTAGAAGCCAAGCAGCAGCTTTCCAGCTTCTACCTACGACAGCGGCACTACGAATAATTTGTAACGCTTCATCTTCATAGAAGTGGACAGACTCGTTGACGCGAATTGTGAAATCTTTGAAGATTTGTTCAGATTCTGCCAGCGTACCCAGTTTCTTCCAATTAAAAAAAGTACTGGTTGAAATTCCGTTATTCAGAGCAGCTTTATCAAAAGTGTATCCTTCTGCCAAATTTGCACAGATTCGTTCTATTAATTCGTATGAGATTTTCTGAGGTCTCACTAGTTTTCCTTTCGGATATTTGGTTAACGCATAAACTCCTTTCTACTTCATGCCAATGCGTCTTAGTCAGCAGAGAGTAACGTCAGGTAAAACTGGCGATTTAGTCAGGTCTATTTTAGACGAAATATTTCCTTCATGCTTTGGCCTGTATTATGCGTAACGGTTACATGTAATCATTCAATGTAATGTGTGCAACCATCATATTACGAGGGAAAATAAAGTAATTGGAGTTTTTGGAGTCCTAAACTCATAGTGAATGAGTAGTCAATAAAGCGTGATTCCAAGCTTGTCTTCACGCTGGCAGCGCTCACGCGAATAGACACGTGTTGCGTTATTAACGATTCCTGTTACTATTTGAAGGTGATCCTTACCTTTGCGGATAAGCAGACACAGGCTCTCTCTGAGGGAAGAGCGGTCCGTAAATTCGCATCCTTTGAAAGGATTGCCCGTCGCAAGTTGCGGCAGCTTGAAATTGCTGGACG
>Ga0164296_1001971_pt1 | contig 20994 bp, 18 predicted proteins | sample GEODES057metaG_FD_113533 | JGI IMG/M metagenome (GOLD analysis project Ga0164296, IMG submission 113533) | Dystrophic lake water microbial communities from Trout Bog Lake, Wisconsin, USA - GEODES057 metaG | ecosystem: Environmental > Aquatic > Freshwater > Lake | place: USA: Trout Bog Lake...
CGTTGTCGAGACGGCAACGTGATCCGCGGCGTGGACCCGTCGCAGCCGGCGCCAGGTGCCCCGTTCAGGGACGGCAACGCCGGTCGACGTCCCCTCTGGCGCCACGTCCCCTCCGGCGCGACGCCCCCTTTGGCGCGACGTGCAGACCCGCCCAGGCGACCAGCCGATCCGGTGCTCGGCCCGGCTGAACGCGGTTCCTGTCTTGCTATCGACGGGATGAGTGCGTATTCTGCCAACAAGATGAGAATGATTCGCAACTAGGGAGTTGTGCCGAGAATGGCGCAGGCAACGCAGATCGCCCGCCGGTGTGAAAAAGCCGTGGTCACCGCCTATCGCGAATTGCGCCAGGTCGGTTCCGACGACATGTCGGCGTTTCAGGCGTGCACCACGCTCTACCGCATCCACCACCCGGAAGCCTCGGTGCATGAGGCGCGTCGTCTCGTGGCGGAATGGATCGATCATCACATCGTCAAAAGCCGGCCCGGTCCGACGAAGGGCTGCGCCTGCGACTGACGGCGGGCCGCATCGGCGCGCCCCCCAGTGTGCGCCCCCCAGTGTGCGCCCCCCTGGCGCGCCCCTCTGGCTTGGCCACTTGGCGTGAGGCCCTGGTTCGCCCAACTCGCGTGTCGATTTGGCGTGACGCGGTTTTGCGCCCGGCTGGTGTAACCCGCTGACAAGCCTCTCTGCTGGGCCCCACTGGAGCGTCCCACGCGCATCCCGCGCTCCTGCACCCCGCTAGCGCATCAGTGCCGCGGGGCCAGCGATTAGCTGGCGGTGGTCGAAGCCTCTTCGACGATGGCGCGCAGTTTGGCGTGCAGATGCGGATTGCCGGCGACGATGTTGCCGGTTTCCAGCGGGTCGCCATCGCGGATGTCGGTGGCATAGCCGCCGGCTTCTCTCACGATCAGCATCCCCGCGGCGATATCCCAGGGTTTGATCCCCAGTTCCCAATAGGCATCGAAGCGCCCCGCGGCGACCCACGCCATATCCAACGCCGCGGCACCGAAGCGCCGTATGCCGGCCACTTGCGGCATCAGCGTCGATAGTGTGCGCGTGAAAGCGACGCGGCGGGCCGCGCTGGAGACGGCGAAGGGGATCCCGGTCGCGAATACCGCGTCGATCAATTCCCGGCGGGCGGACACGCGCAGCCGGCGTTCATTCATAAAGGCGCCGGTGCCTTTTTCCGCCCAGAACATTTCATCGCTTGCGGGATTGTAGATCAATCCGCAGTTGATCTCGGTCCCGCCGCCCTGCAACCGCCGCTCCAACGCGATGCTGATCGCCCAATGCGGCATGCCGTGCAGGAAGTTGCTGGTGCCGTCCAGAGGATCCACCACCCAGCGCCACGTCCAGTTATCCGCGCCCGACGCACCCGATTCTTCCATCAGGAAAGCGTAGCCGGGCCGAGCCTTGTTGAGGTCTTCGCGGATCATCTGTTCGGCGCGCAGATCGGCTTGCGAGACGAAGTCGCCTGGGCCTTTGATCGACACCTGCAACTGTTCCACCTCGGCGAAGTCGCGCAGCAGGCGGCGACCCGCCCGTTGCGCGGCATTGGCCATCACCGTCAGGTGGGGGGAGAGACGAAAGGCCATCAGCCTTTCGCGCGCTCCACGTAGGAGGCGTCCTCGGTCCGCACCACGATACGCTCACCGGCTTCGATGAACGGCGGCACCATCGTCTTCACACCGTTCGACAACTTGGCGGGCTTGTAGGAGGAGGAGGCGGTCTGGCCTTTGACCACCGGATCGGCTTCCACCACTTCCAGGGTCACGCTGCCCGGCAGATGGATGGCAACCGGTTCGCCTTCCACCAGATCGACGACCAAGGTCATCTGATCTTGCAGGAAGGGCGCCGCATCACCCATCAGATCGGCGGGAACGTGCGATTCCTCGAAGGTTTCCGGGTCCATCAGCACCAGGTTGTTACCGTCGGAATAGGAGTAGGTGTATTCCTTCTCCTCGGTCGTCAGACGCTCGACCGTATCGGCGGTGCGCCAGCGCTCATTGGTTTTATTGCCGGTCTTCAGGTCGCGCATTTCGACCTGGATGAAGGCGCCGCCCTTGCCGGGGGTGATGATCTGCTGCTTGAGGACCGTCCAGCGGCGACCGTCATGCTCGATCACCTGGCCGGCGCGGATCAGATTCGCCTGCTGCTTCATGGTTCTTATCGTCCGATACTTAGGAAAGGTGCGGGCTTCTAGACCGCCATGCGCGGTGGGGCAAGTTTTCCCGCGCATGGCGGACATTTGCCAGGCGAGTATATCGCAGTGGCGGCGGTGCCGAACGCGCCATATAATTGCCTGCTCAGGCAGAGTGACAGAATGGCCGAACGTCGATCAGCGCAGCATCCTTCATCGCGGCCGGTAGCGTGATCCCATCCGGAATCCCCGCAGGAAACCCAGTTGGAATACCAGCCGGAACACCAGCCGGTGCGTCCGCCGATCACGCGACGGCACCGGCAAAGCCGCAGATGCCGACGCCGGAGCCGATAGGGCCGCTGCGCAACCTCGCTGCGCGCCGTCGCATGGCGCATGGCGTCCTCTTGTGTGAATGCCTCTGTCGCGCCCTGTGGCCGGTCGCGGTCCTGGCGGGTACGCTGGTTTCCCTCGCGCTGCTCGACATCCTGCCCGCCTTGGGCGGCTGGCTGCACGCCGCGGTGCTCGCCGCCGGCGGGATCGGCGCTGTCGTGCTGGCAGTCCGCGGCGTTCGTCACACGCGCTGGCCCGACGCCGCCGCGGTCGATCGGCGGCTCGAGGTCGCCTCGGGCCTGCATCACCGGCCATTATCGGTCATCACGGACCACCCGGCGGTCGAAACGCCGCTGACGCGCGCGCTATGGCAGGCGCATCAGGCGCGCATGCTGGCGCAGATCGGCCGGTTGCGCACCGGTTTGCCACGACCTGGACTTGCCCAGCGGGACCGGCACGCGCTGCGCTTTGCCGCCATATTGCTGGTCCTGGCCACACTCACCATCGCCAATGTCGATGCGCCCGCTCGGCTGCTGACCGCGGTCAACCCGGTGCTGCCCGTCTTCGCCGAGGTGCCGGCGATCGAACGGCAGGCCTGGATCACGCCGCCCGCCTATACCGGCATGCCGCCGGTTTTTCTGCACCCTGGCACCGCCGTGCCGCCGATTCCCGCCGGGGCGCATCTGACGGTCACGGTCTCGGGCAGTGCAGAGCCGCCCGTTCTGATGATCGATCAGCGTCGGATCGACGTCCGCGCCTTGGATGGCCGCAGTTTCCAAGCCGATGCCGACCTGACCAGCGGCGGCACGCTGACGATCGCAGAGCAAGGTGCCGTGCTGGACGCTTGGCCGCTGACGGTGATCGCCGATCAGCCCCCCCGCGTCGCCTGGGGCGCCGGTGTCGGCGCCGATCCGCCGGATGCCGCCCGCGCGGCGGAGGGCGCCGCCCCGCGCCTGCGCCTGCCGTGGGAGGTTTCCGACGATTATGGCGTGGTGTCGCTGCAGGCCGATTTGCATCTGGTCGATCGCCGCGACGCGCCGCCCTTGATCGTGCCCATCCCGCTGCCCGCCGGCAGCCCCCGCTCGGCGCATGGCACCCTGCATCCCGATCTGACGGCGCATCCCTGGGCGGGGCTGACCGTCACCGCCCGCTTGCAAGCCCGCGATGCCAGCGGGCAGACCGCGGTCAGTGAGCCGGTTGCGATCAGCTTGCCGGAACGCGTCTTCCGCAACGCCTCGGCGCGCGCTCTGATCGCCGCTCGCAAAGCCCTGACCATCACGCCCGACGACCGTGGCGACGCGCTGGCGATCCTGGACGACATGATGCAGGCGCCGCAGGCCTTCGCCGGCAATCCAGCCGGTTTCGCCATCCTCAGCGCCATCTACTACGGCCTGGTCCGCAACCACGCCGCCGACGCGGTGCCGGAAGCGCAGACATGGATGTGGCGTCTGGCGCTGAGCCTGGAGGACGGGGAGAGCGCGGAAACCGCCCGCGCCCTGGCAGACGCGCGCCAGACCGCGCATGAGGCGATGGAGCAGGTGCGCCAACAGCCGACCGAGGCCAACCAAGCCGCGCTGGTGCAGCGCCTGACGGAACTGCAACAGGCGATCGACCGGCACATGGATGCGCTGCTCAAGCACCTGCAAGCGCGCGACGCGTTGCCGCCACAGGATCAGCGCATGCTGGAACTCGGCCGCCGGGATCTGGAGCGGATGGCGCAACAGGCGGCACAGGCGGTCCGGGACGGGCGGTTAGAGGATGCGCAGCAGCAGATGGCCAGCCTGGAAAAACTGCTGGAAAAACTCGACGCGGCCTATCCCGCGGGCGGGCGGCAATCCAGCGGCCAGCGCCGTCAGGGGCGCAATCAGACCAGCGCCGTGCAAGAGATGATCGCGCGGGAAGGGGATCTGCTGGATCATGCGCAGCGGCGCGCCGCCGGCGCCCAGGACGATGCCGATGCCGATGCCGATGCCGGTGCCGGTGCCGGTCGGGCGGCGGAGCGGTCCGCGGATGACAAGGTCCAACGCGCCCTGCGCCGCGGCCTTGGTGAGGTGATGCAGCAATTCACCGACCTGACGGGAGAGGTTTCGGCCAGCCTCGGTCAGGCCGACCGGTCCATGCAAAACGTGCGGACGGCTTTGGGGCAGGGCGATGATCGCCAAGCCGGTGCCGCGGCGCAGGCGGCGATCGCGGCCTTGCAACAGGGCCGGCATGAGATGCAACAGGCCCTGTCGCGCATGTCTGCCGGCCGATCCGGCGAAGGGCAGGACGAAGGCGAGGAAGCCGGCGAGGACGGCACGGGCATGATCGCCGCCCCCGACGGACGTCCGCACAACGGCCGTTCCGGACGCGATGGCGATGCCGCCGACGCCGACGATCCCGATCTTACCCCCGGCTCAGACCGCGCCGATCGCGATCCGCTTGGTCGCGCGATGACGGGTAACGGGCTTGCCGCGGATGGGGTGCGGGTGCCTGACGCAGGCGAACGCACGCGCAGCCAGGCGATCAGTGACGAACTGCGCCGGCGCGATGCGGATCAGCAACGTCAGCAGCAGGAACGCGATTATATCGGGCGGTTGTTGCAGCAGTTCTGAGCAGGCCCGCGCCTGCGGCGCGTTACATCAGGCCGATCGCGCCCAACCCCCACCCGGCTGCGGCACCAAACGCCACGACCAGCCACGGCGGCACGGCCCAGAACATCAGCATCAGGAAGGCGACCAAGCCGAAGCCGAAATCGGCCGATCCATGCACCGAGCCGATCCAGATCGGGTTGAACAGCGCCGCCAGCAACACGCCCACCACGGCGGCGTTCACCCCGCGCATCGCCGCGCGCATCCTCGGCCAGCCGCGCATCGTGTCCCAGAACGGCAGCAGACCGCCGACCAGCAGAAACGACGAAAAGAAGATCGCCACCGTCGCGATCACCGCGCCGGCCCAGCCATGCGGCGCCGGTGCCTCGATCGCGCCGAGGAAGGCGGCGAAGGTAAAGATCGGGCCGGGCATGGCCTGGGTCACGCCGTACCCCGCCAGGAACGCATCCTGGCTGACCCAACCCGTCGGCACGACCTGGCTTTGCAGCAGCGGCAGCACCACATGGCCGCCGCCGAACACCAGGGACCCGGCCGCGTAGAAGGTGTTGATCAGATGCATCACATGCGTGCCCGCCGCATCCGCGAGCAGCGGCAGACCCAGCAGCAGCGCCAGGAACAAACACAGCAGGGCCGCGGCGACGCTGTGCGGGATGCCGGTTTGCAGCGCCGCTTCGGGCAAATCGGCCCGCGCCTCCCGCGGTAGCAGGAAAATACCGGTCAGGGCGCCGATCACGATGGCGCCGATCTGCCCCAGCGATGTCGGCTGTGCCAAGCATAGCAGACAGGCAACCCCTGCCAGCGTGGCGCGGTTGCGATCCGGTGCCAAGCCGCGGGCCATGCCCCAGACGGCCTGCGCCACGACGGCGACGGCGACCAGTTTCAGCCCGTGCAGCCAGCCCGCGCCATGGAGGCTGCCCAGGGCCGTGACGCTGACCGCGAACAGGGCCATCAGCACCGCCGATGGCAGGGTGAAGGCCAGCCACGCCAGAAGCATCCCCAAGGGTCCGGCCTTCAACAGGCCGATCGCCATGCCGGTCTGAGACGACGCCGGCCCCGGCATGAACTGACACACTGCGACCAGATCGGCATAGGTCGCTTCGCTGATCCAGCGCCGGCGGGCGACCAATTCGGCACGGAAATAGGCAAGATGCGCGACCGGGCCGCCGAAACTGGTGCAGCCCAGGCGCAGGAAGACCATGAATATCTCCGCAAGGCCGACCTTGCGGGACATGGCCTCCTCCGGCATCAGCGATCGGTGCTGAGGAAGTTCATCGCCGCCTGTGCGCCGCCTTCCTTGTGCGGGATGCCGGCCGCGCGCAGCCCCATCTCCACACCCGACAGCGCGCCCATCAGCGACAGCACGCCAAGATCGCCCATATGGCCGATGCGGAACACCTTGTCCTCGACGCGGCCGAGACCATTGCCCAGGCTCATGTTGAATTTATCCAGCACCACGCCGCGCAATTTGTCGGCGCTATAGCCGTCCGGCACGCGGATGGCGGTGACCCCGGGGCCATAGGCGGCCGGGTCCTGGCATTGCAATTCCAGCCCCCAGCCGGCGGCGGCGAGGCGCGTGGCATTCGCGTAGCGGGCGTGGCGGGCGTAGACGTTCTCCAGCCCTTCTTCCTGCAGCATGGCCAGGGCTTCCCGCAGCGCCCACATCAAATGCATCGCCGGCGTATACGGAAAATACCCGGTCTTGTTGGCCGCCACCAGCGGCTCCCAGTCCCAATAGCTGCGCGGGGAGCCGCCCGGGCGCGCGGCCAGGGCTTTTTGCGAAATGGCGCAGAACGACAGGCCCGGCGGCACCATCAACCCCTTCTGGGAGCCGGCGATGGTAACGTCCACGCCCCAGGCGTCATGCGTGTAGGCGGTGCATCCCAACGAGGAGATGGCATCGACCATCAGCAGGGCCGGGTGCTTGGCGGCATCCATTACCCGGCGCACGGCGGCAACGTCGGTCATGCAACTTGTCGAGGTTTCGGAATGCACGACGAAGACGGCTTTGATCCGATGCTCTTTGTCGTCCTCCAGCGCCTGGCCGATGGCGTGCGGATCGGCGCCACGGCGCCAGTCGGTTTCCAATGTGACCACATCCAGGCCGAAGCGCAGCGCCATCTGTTCCCACAGGTGGGAGAACTGGCCGGTGCGGGTCAGCAGCACGCGATCGCCGGCGCGCAGCGTGTTCACCATCGCCGCTTCCCACGACCCGGTGCCCGAGGACGGATAGATGCCGACAATCGACTCGGTGCCGAAAACCGGGCGCAGCTTTTCGATCACCTCGCGGCCGAGTTCCCCGAACTCCGGTCCGCGGTGGTTGATGGCATTGCGATCCATTGCGCGCAGCACGCGGTCGGGCAGATTGGTCGGGCCCGGTGTGTGTAGAAAATGACGGCCAGATACGAACGTGGTCATAGCGAAAGTGCCTCCAGAGCAGGCAGCCAAAGCACGTCACGCGTGCGATTGCAACGTTGTTTGGCGGTGATGCGGTGTGAGAGATATGCAGGCGACGCGGCGGGATTATCGTCTGCTCTGCGTCATTGCGTCGTTGACGCGGCGCAATTCAGCCGTCGGTGCCGCCCTGGCCGCGGCCGCGCTTGCTACTTTCGCGGCTGCGGCCGCGCTTACCTTCGCACGGATATCATCGCGCTGCTGACCGTCCGTGGTGTAAAGATACCGCGGACACACCCCGCCAGACACCAACGCCTCTCGACCGCTGAAGGAGCCGCTCATGGCATCGCTGATACTCACCGTCGTCGGACCGGATCGGCCGGGCTTGGTGAACGCAATTTCCGCTGCGGTCGCCGCACGCGGCGGCAGCTGGCTGGAAAGCCGCATGGCGCGCCTGGGCGGCCAGTTTGCCGGCATCGTCGCGGTGGAGGCACCCGCAGACCTGATCGCGGACCTGCACGCCCTGGAAAGCCAAGGGTTGCGCATCGTCGCCCAGCAAACCTCCGCACCGCCGCCGCCGATGGGCGAACGCCTGACGCTAGAGGTCGTGGGCAATGACCGCCCCGGTATCGTCCGCGACGTCACCGCCGTGCTCGCAGCCTGCGGCGTGAATATCGAGGAACTAACAACGGACGTCGCCAGCGGCTCGTTCAGCGGTGAGGCGCTGTTCAAAGCCATCGCCATCCTCCGCGCCCCCAACGCCGGCGCCATCGAATCAGCCCGCGCCGGCCTTGAACGGCTCGGCAATGATCTGATGGTCGATTTCCAAGCCGACACGGCCGCCGGTTAGCCGCCCAACAGCGGCGACGACAACCCCCAAGCGGCAAACTCCGGGCGGCAAGCTTCAAGCCCCAAGCGACAAACCGATGCGGCAAAGCGAGGCGGCAAACCGCAAGCGACAAAACCAGGGGGCGACAAGCCTAGGCGGCGGCAAATCCAGGGGGCGACAAACGCAACGCAGCACCGATCCTGCGGCGGGCATCGGCCTTATCGCCGCACGCCCCGTCCGTTTGGCAATCCTTTTGGCAGTCCCTTTGGCGATCCGGGTCGCGTTACGGCAGCACGATCTTGCAGGCGTGATCTTGCAGCGTTTCACCCGAGGCAACGTCGCCGGCGGCCAGATCCGCCTTATCGTCCAGCAGCACGAAGCCCTCACCGCTATCGGAGAAGGTAACCGGTGCGACGACCAGCGTGTGCTTGCCCATATCGGCCGCCGCCGTCGGATCCTTGTCGGCCAGGATGTGGAACGGGTTGGCATGCTCCAGCGTCGGGTGCGGGATACGGATGGCGCGATAGGAATGACCAGCCAACGGCACCGGGAACGCTGTCCAGGTATCGCCGACTTTATCCAGATTGGCGGCTAGCGCGGCACGGACATCGGCGCGGATGCAATCGATATGGATATGCAACTGATTCTGCGTGCGGCCATAGGTGGAATTAATCGCCAGTGACAGCATATCCCGCGGCACCGAGGTGGGCAGGCGGGCTTCGGTCAATGCGCGCTCTTGCCAGGCGGCGGCGAAGTAATTGGTGGCGTTGGGAGCCAGCAGAACCGGGTCTTCGATGCCGGGGATGCGCGCCGTCGGGATCACCAGATATTGTGCGGTCGCGTAGATATCCTTCAGCGCCACCCAGCCTTTGCTGACGCCGTGCTTGATGTCCACCACGGCACAGGGGGCGGGGTTCTTATGCGCCTGCTCGTTCGGCACGCACTTGCCATGCACGATCTTCCACAGTGTCGACGGATCCTCGGCCCGTGCCGGCGCGGCCGCGGCAAACGCGATCGCCACCATCAAAGCGCCGCAGAGGCGGCCGAGCGGTAGGGGGAGGGGGGAATTTTGTCGCATTGCTGTGCCGAGCCTTTCTGTGTTGTCGCAGTGTGCACGAACCGCAGCGTGGCGGGAACGATCGGTTCCCCGGCCGAAGGCCCCAACCGCGACCAAACGGACTGTTTTTCCACCTATTTCTACACGATCGGCAGAACCTTGGCCAGAAGGGTCGTTGCGCGAGGCGTCGATGCCGGTGCCATGGCTCTGTGGCGATCCGGTCATGAAGGGGCGGGTGCATGCCGTGCCTGCCGCGTGGCGCTTCCGGTGAGGAATGGCCACCACGTTTGGCCGACTTTGCGCCCCTCTTCACGCCCCTATGGGCGTCCCTCTTGCCGTCCCTCTTGCCGTCCCTCTGGGCATCCCCCTGGGCATCCCCCTGGGCATCCCCCTGGGCATCCCCCTGGGCATCCCCCTGGGCATCTCGCTGTGCGTTCCCCTTGGCATCCCCCTTGGCATCCCCTTGGGCGTCGCCCTATGCGCCCCCCTTGCGGCCGTCGTTACGGCAGCACTGCCTTGCAATCGTGATCCTGCAGCACTTCCCCCGAGGCAAAATCACCCGCCAGCAGATCGGCCTTGTCGTCCAGCAGGACAAACCCCTCGCCGCTGCCGGGGAAGGTGGCGCCGACGACGACCAGGGTATGCCGGCCCATCTCGGCCGCCGCCGCCGGGTCTTTTTCGGCCAGCAGACGGAACGGATCGGACGCGGCCAGCGTCGGCTGTGTGATGCGCATGGCGCGGTAGGGATGTCCCGCCAACGGCACCGGGAACGGCGCCCAGGCATCGCCGACGGCATCCAGATGGGCGGCGATGGCGGCGCGGATATCGGCGCGGATGCAGTCGATATGGATGTGCAGTTGATCCTGCGTCCGCCCAAAAGCGGAGTTGATCGCCAGCGTCATCGCATCGCGCGGCACGGCGGTATGCAGCCGCGCTTCCACCCGCGTGCGCTCTTGCCAGGCGCGGTCGAAATAATTGGTCGCACCCGGCGCCAGCACGGCGGGATCTTCGATGCCGCTGATGCGCGCGGTCGGCATCAGCAGAAACTGCGCGATCCCGTGGATGTCTTTCAGCGCCACCCAGCCCTTGGCCACGCCATCGGCGATGTCCACCCTCGCGCACGGCGCGGGATCGTTATGCGCCTGCTGGTTCGGCACGCATTGGCCGTTCACGATCTTCCACAGCGCCGAGGGATCGGCCGCCGCGGCCGGCGTGGCCGCGGCACAAGCCCAAATCAACGCCCCGGCAAGGGACCAGGCTAGCCCCCCGGTCAGCCCCCTGGTCACCCGCCCGGTCAGCCCCCTGGTCAGCCCCCTGGTCACCCCCTTGGTCACCCCCTTGGCCAGCGCCCGGACGACGAAAGCGTCCCTGCCTAGCCCAGTTCGGAACCGGCCAGGATTTCGCATAGCTTCGCCATTTCCGTGTGATCCGCGTTCGGACCGAACTTCGCTTCGGCCGAAACGATCAACTCCCGCACCACGGCCGAGACGGGCACCGACGTCGCGGTTTCGCGCGCCACCTGCAACGCGATCGACAGGTCCTTGGCCAGCAACCCCATGCTGAAGCCGGCATCGAAGCTGCGCGAGAGGACGTATTGCTTGAACTTCTTCTGCGTCGAGTTGTTCATCCCCGTCGCCGCGTTCAGCACATCCGTCATCACCGCCGGGTCCAGGCCGAAGCGCTGGCCGATCAGCAGCGCCTCGATCCCGATCAGGAAGCCGCCGGTGGAGACCAGATTGTTCAGCGCCTTCATCGCCTGGCCCGAGCCGACACCGCCGGTTTTCAGAACCGAGGTTCCCATCGCCGCCAGCACCGGGCGCGCCCGCTCGATCGCCGCATCGTCGCCGCCGACCATGATGGCAAGCTGGCCGGTCTTGGCCCGCGGCACGCCGCCGGACACGGGCGCGTCGATCAGCACGCCGCCGAGGGCTGCCACGCGTTCGGCCAGTTTCTGCGTCAGCGACGGCACGCCCGAGGTCATGTCGATGATGATCGTCCCCGGCTTCAGGCCCGAGAACAGGTTGTCATCACCGCCGCCCAGCACGTGCTCGACGATCGCGCTGGTGGGCAGCATGGTCACGATCACGTCGCTGGTCGCTGCCAACTGCCGCAGCGAGTCGGGGGCGAACCCGCCGACCTGTTGGACGAAGTTATCGGCGACCGCTTTGCGCGAATCGTTGGCGTGGACGGTGAACCCGGCCTTCACCAGGCACGCCGCCATCGGCCAGCCCATGTTGCCAAGGCCGATGAAGCCGACTGTTTGCGTCATGGCTCAGGCGTCCTTCTTGGCGTCGACGTCCTTGAACACTTCCGTGGCGATCTTGAACGCCTCCAGCGCCGCGGGGATGCCGCAATAGGCGCCGACCTGGACCAGCACTTCTTTGATCTCATCGCGGGTGACGCCGTTGGTCAGCGCGGCGCGCAGATGCAGGCGCAGTTCGGCGCCGCGGTTCAGGGCGGACAGCATCCCCAGATTGATGATGCTGCGGGTCTTGCGGTCCAGCCCCGGACGCGTCCACGCCATGCCCCAGGCGATTTCCGTGGTCATCTGCTGGAACACCGCATTGAAGTCGTCGGCGCGGGCCAGCGAGCCATCGACGTAATCGGCGCCCAGCACTTCACGGCGGACTTCCAGGCCTTTTTTGAACATCTCGGACTGGTATTCGGGGCGGTTGGGAACATCGACCATGATGGCGTCTCCTGCGGGTTAAAGCTGCGGCGGAACCTAGGCGGGGTGCGGGCTGCGGGCAAGCCGTGCGGGCGGCCGGTGCGCCGTGCGGGCGGCCGCTGCCCCGTTCGGGGGAACCGGCAAGCCGTTGCGGCCGATCTCGGCTCTTGAACCGCAATCGCCGTCAGGGCTAACTCCTGCACGGTTGTGACCGCGCTCGTTGTCCGTCGCACCCTCGTCCTTTCCAGCCGGAGCACGCGTGACCGCGACCGATACCGTGCCAACCATCCCCGCCATGCCGTCTGCTACCCCGCCCGCAAGCATGGCCGCGACCCTGGCTGCGCCCCCATCTGCGAGCATGGCTGCAACCGTGCCTGCGCCGCTACCGGCGACCCTGGCTGCGCCGCTACCGGCGACCCTGCGGTCCGCCGCCGCCATCGCCGCTGCAGGGCTGATGGACCCCCAGGCAGCCGCGGCACTGGCCCCGGTCGAGGCGCGCTACGCCGTTGCCATATCCCCGGCGATGCAGGCCTTGATCGAAACGCCGGACGATCCGATCGGCCGCCAATTCATTCCCGACCTGGCCGAACTATCCCTGGCAGCGCATGAGCACGCGGACCCGATCGGCGATGACGCGCTCTCGCCGGTGCAAGGCGTGGTGCACCGCTACCCCGATCGCGCGTTGCTGAAGCCGCTGCTGATCTGCCCGGTCTATTGCCGCTTCTGCTTCCGCCGCGAACATGTCGGCCCCGACGGCGGCGTGCTGAGCGAGGCGGCGTTGGCGGCTGCTTACGCTTGGTTCGACGCCCATCCGGCGATTACCGAGATCATCCTGACCGGCGGCGACCCGCTGATGCTGTCCCCGCGCCGGCTTGGCGCCATTCTGCAACGCCTTGCCGCCATCCCGCATGTTCGCACGCTGCGCATCCACAGCCGCGTGCCCGTCGCCGAACCCGAGCGGATCACGGATGCTCTGCTCGATGCGATGGAGATCGACAAACCGCTCTGGCTTGCCGTGCATGCCAATCATGGACGCGAGTTCAGCCAGGCAGCGCGGGATGCGCTGCGGCGCCTCGCGCGCCGCGGCATTCCGCTGCTGGGGCAATCGGTGCTGCTGCGCGGCGTGAACGACACGCCAGCGGCGCTGGAGGCGCTGTTGCGCGCCATGGTGGAGGCGCGGGTCAAGCCATATTATCTGCATCAATTGGATGCCGCCCCCGGCACGGCGCGGTTTCATGTGCCGATCGCGGAGGGGCGGGCGCTGCTGGAAGCGATCCGCGGCCGTGTTACGGGCCTAGCCTGGCCCACGTATATCCTGGATATCCCGGGCGGGTTCGGCAAGGTGCCGATCGGTCCGGACTACGTGCTGGCCACGCCGCCGCAATCCGGCACATCAGGGGACGACACGCCCCAATGCGACTCACAGCGCGCTGGCACGCCCGAGCTCGGCGCGGGCAATGCTCAGCACGTCGGGGCTACGCCGGCGCCGGCGCGCGCTGGGACGACGACTGCGCCGGCGCGCGCTGGGACGACGACTGCGCCGGCGCGCGCTGGGACGACGATTGCGCCGGCGGGCGCTGGGACGACGACTGCGCGGGCGCGCGCTGGGACGACGACTGCGCGGGCGCGCGCTGGGACGACGACTGTGCGGGACAGCACTGGGGCGCTGCACCGGGTGTAAGCCGCATCCCTCCATCGTGGCCCCAGGGTCAAATATTGGGGCCAAATATTGGCGCCAACTCGGGTGGGGGCCAAGCCGCGCTGCAACGGGCGTCCGAAGGCGCGATCGCAGCTTCGGCCTGTGCCGGTGTCACATCGGCCGGCCCAGTGGCAGGGGTTGTTCGCCGATCATATCCCGCAGCACGACGTCCCGCGCTTCGTCCAGATCCAGCCCATGCGTGTCGATCATGCCGCCGGCATCGGCCAGGATGGCATCGACGTCCTGCATCAGCTTCAGCCGCTTGAACAGATCAGGGCGCGCGAACCCCATGCTCTGGCCCAGCAGTTCGAGGAAATTCACCACCTCGAAGGGCCAGTCACGCTCGTGACTGCAGAGTTCGCGGTGGCAGGCGTGATAGATCCCGGCCAACGCCGTCACGCCGGCATCGGCGGCGGCTTGCAGGTGCGCCTGATGGTAATCGGCCTTGAAGCCGGGCAGGGGGGCCAGCTTGTTGCACATATAGCCGACCTTGGGCTGAGCCAGATCGACGAATGCAAGTCCGGGGATCGCCTGCAGGATGGCGTGCGCGGCCTCGGGCACGCCCGGTGTGCCGGGGTGTTCGTGCAGGCCGACCCGCTTTTCCACCCGGTGCGTCATCAGCGGCCGCAGATCGTCCAGCCGCTCCGCCAGGAAGCGGACGAAGGGCGCCATGGTCAGCGCGGCGCCGGTGGCGGGGGCGGCGATTTCGGTCAATTGGATTTGGCAGGTGGGGCACCAGGACAAGGCGCGCGGTGCCGCTGCCGCCAGGGTCTGCACGGTCTTGCCCGCAACCCGTCCGGACGTCGCCAGATCGCCGGCGCCGAATTGCAGCACGCCGCAGCAGGCCGAGGGGCCGCCGATCACCCGATAGCGCACGCCCAGCGCATCCAGGATATCCAATGCCAGCAACGCGATATGCGGCGTCTTCATCACATTGCAGCCGGTGTAGAACACCACATCCGGCGCCGGTTCGTCGTCTTCGTTCGGCTTGAAGCGCGCCAGCGTTGCCGGCGGCAGTTGCAGGCGTGACAGCACGCGCACGCTTTTTGTCATCGCGCCAAAGCGGGTGAAGCCGCTCTGCCGCCGAACCCCCGCCTCCGTGCGGCCGAGGTCCCTAGCGCGGGCCAGGGCCAGCATCAGTCTGGGATTAACCCCATGCTCGCAGACCCCGATGCAATGCCCGCTGCCCGAGCAGACCGCGGCCCAGCGGCGCGCATCCGCATCCTCGCCGCCGCGCAGCAGGGTCAGGATCCCCTGAGTCAGCGGCTGCGCCGGTGTTGCGATACCCGCCGGGGCCGGCATCGGGCAGACCGCGGCGCAAGCGCCACAGGCCACGCAGGAGGCCAGGATATCGTGGGCCATGGCGTCCAGCCCGGATTCGAATGCCGACACGGTCCTTGCTCCCTCGGTCCTCACGCCGGTGATGCTGCGCCCATCGGCGTGCGTTTGCCAAGCCGATGGGCGGTGTGATGGCGCTGGGTGCGGCGGGTTTGGCGGGTCAGAGCCGAGCGATGACGTTGCGGGCGAATTCCTCGGCAAAGCGCCATTTCGCTTGGGTGCCGGCGGCGATCATCATTTCCTGCAACCCGTCGGCCTGCATCTGGCGAATCCGTTCCACCAACTCGTCCGCGGTGCCCACCAGACAGCAGTCGCGGATCAGTTGCTCATCGATCAACGCCGCCTCGCCGGGGTGCAGGTCGTGGTAATGGAATTCATGGGTGCGGAAATGGCGGTGTTCGGGCGGTGTCTGCGCCACCAGCGCGCAATAGGGCCGCCAGATGCGCTTGAGGAAGTCGGGCGGTTCGGCGCCGCGTTCGTGCACGGTGTCGTAGAAGTAATAGACGCTGGCCATCACGTTGGGACCGACCGCCTGCTTCACCCGGTCGGAGTCCGCCCGTTCGCCTTTTTCCAACAGCACGACGTTCAGCAAGGTCGCGTTGCGAAAACCGGCCATGTCACGGCCCGAGCGGGCAGCGCCTTGGCGGGCATGGCCCAGTGCTTCGTGGACGGGAACGCCGCGCGGTGGGATGGCGAAGATCAGCCCATCGCCATACGCCCCGGCGAGCGCCATCGCGCGCGGCCCGAAGCCGGAGACGTAAAGCGGGATCGCCGGGCTCAGGTTCATGAAGCGGTCTTCGTGGCGCAGCATGCGGATCGGCTGCGGCGGGCGGCCTTGGTAGCTGTAATCGACGGTCTGACCATCGAGCAGGCCGCGCAGCACGCGCAGATAGGCGTCGAAGGCGGCGATCGTCATGGGTTTTTGGTTCATCGTGCGCATCGCGGTGTTGCCGGTGCCGATGCCCAGCATGGTGCGGCCGGGGGCGAGCCGGTTCAGCGTCGCCATCGCCGCGACCTGCACCGGCGGGATACGGGTGCCGCAGATCGCGGTGCCGGGGCCGATCTTGATGCGGCGGGTTTGTTGCAGGGCCAGGGCGCAGACGGCGTAAACGTCGGAATAGAGCATCTGGCTATCGGCGACCCAGACGGAATCGTAGCCGAGGTTTTCCGCCAAGCCGAAGAAGCCGATCTCGTCGATGTCGGCCAGCGTCATGAAGCTGAATTTCATGGTGTCGGGTTCCTAGTTGGCGTGCGTGTGGTCGGGGTGGCGGTATCTTTTGGCCAGTGGACGCAGGTTCTTCGGTATGAATGCTTGCCGGTCAATGGGCGGTGGGCTATGCGGATGACAAGGTTCCTCTGTTACCACAGGGGGATCGCCGCTATCGGCCATGTCTGAACGGAGAATACTTCGTGTCCGCGACAACACACGATCACTCGCACGACGATCATCATGACCACCACCCCGGTTTCGTGGCGCGCTGGTTTTTCAGCACGAACCATAAAGACATCGGCACGCTTTATCTGATTTTCGCGGTGTTCGGTGGCATCGCCGGCGGCATCCTGTCGGAGATCATGCGCCTGCAGTTGATGCATCCGCACAACACGGTGGTGACCGACGGTCAGACCTGGAACACCATCATCACCACGCACGGCCTGCTGATGATCTTCTTCTCGGTCATGCCGGCGTTGATCGGTGGCTTCGGCAACTGGTTCATCCCGCTGATGATCGGTGCGCCCGACATGGCGTTCCCGCGGTTGAACAACATCAGCTTCTGGCTGCTGCCGCCGGCCTTCCTGCTGATCTGCATCGGCCTGTTCATGGATGAGTCGGGGTCGGGCTGGACGCTGTATCCGCCGCTGTCCAACTCCACCTACGAAAACGGCATGGGCATGGATTGCACGCTGTTTGCGCTGCACCTTGCCGGTGTGTCGTCGTTGCTGGGGTCGATGAACTTCATCGTCACGATCTTCAACATGCGCGCCCCCGGCATGACGCTGCACAAGATGCCGCTGTTCATCTGGGCGGAACTGGTGACGGCCTTCCTGCTGGTGCTGTCGGTGCCGGTGCTGGCCGGTGCGATCACCATGCTGATCTGTGACCGCAACTTCGGCACCGCCTTCTTCGACCCGACGATGGGCGGCGACCCGGTGCTGTTCCAGCATCTGTTCTGGTTCTTCGGTCACCCCGAGGTTTACATCATGATCCTGCCGGCCTTCGGCGTGATTAGCCACGTGATCTCGACCTTCAGCAAGAAGCCTATCTTCGGCTACCTGGGCATGGTCTACGCCATGGTCGCCATCGGCGTGGTCGGCTTCGTCGTCTGGGCGCACCACATGTTCGTCTCGGGCATCGACGTCGATACCCGCGCTTACTTCATGGCCGCGACGCTGGTGATCGCGGTGCCGACGGGCGTGAAGATCTTCTCGTGGATCGCCACGATGTGGGGCGGTTCGTTGGAGTTCAAAACGCCGATGCTGTGGGCGATCGGCTTCATCTTCGTCTTTACCGTCGGCGGCGTCACCGGCGTGGTGCTGGCCAATGCCGGCATCGATGAGGTTGTGCACAACACCTATTACGTGGTTGCGCACTTCCACTACGTGCTGTCGCTGGGTGCGGTGTTCGGCATCTTCTCGGGCTACTACTACTGGATCGGCAAGATGTCCGGCCACCAGTACAACGAGTTCTGGGGCAAGGTGCACTTCTGGCTGACGTTCATCGGGGTGAACCTGACGTTCTTCCCGCAGCACTTCCTGGGTCTGTCGGGCATGCCCCGCCGCTATCCGGACTATCCGGATGCCTTTGCCGGCTGGAACTACGTCTCCTCGGTCGGCGCCATGGTTGCCGGTGCGGCGGTCATCGCCTTCCTGATCGGGGTGTATAAGACCTTCACCTCCAAGGAACATGTCGCGGACAACTACTGGGGCGAAGGTGCGACGACGCTGGAATGGACCCAGACTTCGCCGCCGGCGTTCCACTGCTACACGGAACTGCCGCACATTAACTAAATTGAATTTGCTCCCGCACGAGTCGGCATGGCAGGAAACCGCCATGCCGACTCGTCGTTTTTTCAGCACCGCGCTTCTCGCAGCCTCACTCGCTCCGGCCGCCGGTGAGGCGTTCGCCGACGATACGGCAAGCTTCGCCGCCTTCGTGAAGGCGGTGAAGGCCGACGCCCGCAAGCAGGGCATCTCTCAGATCACGCTCGATAAAGCCTTCGCCGGCGTGATGCCGAACCAGAAGGTGCTGGAGCGTGATCGCCACCAGCCGGAGTTCACCATGACCTGGTCGCGCTACCGCGACATCGTGGTGACCGATAAGCGTCTGGTCGATGGGCGCGCCGCGGTGGCGGCGAACCGGATGCTGTTTCAGCAGGTGCAGCAGCGCTACGGCGTTTCGACGGGCGCGGTCGCCGGGATTTGGGGCATCGAATCGAATTTTGGCGGCGGCAGCGGATCCTTTCGCGTGGTCGAGGCGTTGGCGACGCTGGCCTGGGAAGGCCGACGCGCAAGCTTCTTCCGCGGCGAATTGATGGCGGCGTTGAAAATCCTGGACCATGGTGACATCGCACCCGCCGCGATGCTGGGGTCTTATGCCGGGGCGATGGGGCAACCGCAGTTCATGCCCACCAGCTATCTTCGCTATGCGGTGGATTTTGAAGGGCATGGCCGGCGCGATATCTGGCACAGCAAGCCCGATGTGCTGGGCTCGATCGCCAATTACCTGGCCGAATCCGGCTGGAAGCCCGGCCAAGGCTGGGGCCAGCAGGTGACGCTGCCGGCGGGCATGGACGCGCAGGGGCGGGATGTGCGCAAGCCGATCGCCGACTGGGCCAAAGCCGGCGTCAGGCCCGTCTCGGGCACCTGGGTCGGTGCCGCCGATACCCCGTCAGCGCTGATCGCACCGGATGGCGCGGATGGGGAAGCGTTCATGGTGCTGGCCAATTTCAACGCCATCCGACGCTATAACCCGTCGGATTATTATGCCTTGGCGGTCGGGTTGATCGGCGACCAGGTGGTGGCGTGACGCGCAGGGGGCTGCTGACGGCGACGGTAGCGGCCCTGGCGCTTTACGCCTGCGCGGAACCCCCGAAGCCGCAGCCGCATTACGTCCTCGGCGCGCCGTATCAGGCCGGCGGCGTCTGGCATTATCCCCGCGAATCCTTCGCGCTGGACGAAACCGGCGTCGCCGCGATCCAAGCTGCGCCGGCCTCGAAACTCACCACCGATGGCGAGGTCTACGACCCTGGCGCCATGGCCGGCGCGCATGCAACCCTGCAGTTGCCGGCGATCGTGCGGATCACCAACCTCGATAACGGGCTGCAAGTTGTGATCCGCCTGAATGACCGCGGGAGCGGCAATCCGGGCCGGGTGGTGGAGGTCACGCCGCGCGTTGCGCAGTTGCTGCAATTCGCGGCAAGCGGCCGCGGGTCTGATGGCGCAGCGTCGGGCGGTGCTGCGTCGGGCAGTGCTGCGTCGGGCGGTTTGGCGCTGGTGCGGGTGGAGGTGTTGTCGCAGGAAAGCCAGGACGCTGCCCAGGCGATGCATGGCGCGCCGACATTGGCGGTTGAAACCGCACCGCGTGCGGCGATCGAAAGTGCCGACCTGCCGCCGCCCTCAGACACAGGTTCGGCCTCGGGCTCGGTCACCGGCTCGGCCTCGGGCGCGGCGGCAAAGCCCGCCACGGCGGCTGTCGCCGGTGCGGCCGAACCGGTCTTGCCGCCGCCCTTGCCCGAGCGGCTGACCCGTGTGGCGGTGACGCCGCATCAGATCATCGTCCGGCTTGATAGCTTCACCGAATTCCAATACGCCCGCGCCCAGCAGGCCAAAATGGCGGCGGCGGGCGCGCATATCGTCACCCTTCGGGAAGGGCGCACGAAGCGCTACCGAGTCGATGTCGGGCCTTTCGAGACGATCGCACAGGCCGATGCCGTTCAGCAGCGTGCGCTGGGTGTGGGCATTCCGGACGCCCGGATCGTGGTGGACTGACAGGAGAAGACGATGCTGAGCCGCCGTAGCGCCTTGTTTTCCTCCGCTGCGCTGATCGCCAGTTCGGCCGCGGCGCAGCAGCCGAAGAAGCCCGCTGCCGGCGCGCCGGCAAAGCCGCGCCGCAAGACCGATGCCGTGCCGACCGGCTCGCCCGCCGATAGCCCGGTGGGGCCGGTCGATACGGCGGCACGCTGGGCCTATGCGATGGATTTCGAAACCGGCGCGACCTTGCTGGAAAAGCAGGCGGATGACGAGATGCCGCCATCCTCGATGACCAAGCTGATGACGATGTTCATCGTTTATAGCCGCTTGAAAGAGGGGCGCCTGCGCCTGGAGGATGAACTGCCCGTCTCGGAAAAAGCATGGCGGATGCAGGGCTCCAAGATGTTCGTGCAGATCGGCAGCACGGTGAAGGTGGAGGACCTGATCCGCGGTGTCATCGTCCAATCGGGCAATGATGCGGCGATCGTTTTCGCCGAAGCCATCGGCGGCTCCGAAGAGGGGTTCGTCGAGATCATGAATGCCAAGGCCAAGGAACTTGGCCTGCTGCACACCAATTTCCGCAATTGCACCGGCTGGCCTGACGCGGAGCAGCGTATGAGCGCGCGCGACATTGCCCATCTGGCCGCGGCGATCATTCGGCAATTCCCCGAATATTATCACTACGATGCCGAAAAGACATTTAAATACAATGGAATAGAGCAGGGCAACCGCAACCCGATGGTGCAAAAGGGTTCGGCCGACGGGCTGAAGACCGGCCATACCGATGCGGGAGGGTATGGGCTGGTGGCCAGCGCCTATCGGAATGGGCGCCGCGTCATCTTGGTGCTGAACGGCATGACCTCGATGCATGAACGGGCCGAGGAATCCGAGCGTCTGATGGATTGGTGCTTCTTCAACTATGAAGACGTCACGCTGTTTACCGCCGGTGACATCGTCGATCGCATCCCTGTCTGGCTGGGCACGGA